>Ga0066192_1000024_pt1 | contig 33691 bp, 31 predicted proteins | sample WorMetvacBELIZE1_FD_58707 | JGI IMG/M metagenome (GOLD analysis project Ga0066192, IMG submission 58707) | Marine gutless worms symbiont microbial communities from Max Planck institute for Marine Microbiology, Germany - Olavius vacuus BELIZE.1... | ecosystem: Host-associated > Annelida >... | reverse complement strand
TTTTTTCACCTAAGAGGAATGCCTCATTTTCCCTTTTGACACAAGAAATGTTACACTACAGCCCCGCACGCGTGCTTGACAGTCGAAAGATCTTCAAAATACACTGTGAGTTGCCTTTTCCAAAAATTTAAGGAGGTTTTTCATGAAAAGAACGTCGTTAATAGCTCTCCTTTGTGCTATGGTTCTGCTGACCGCTTGTGTAAGCACTCTTCCCTATGCAGGCGCTACCGGAGAAGTCGGATCAAAAGTGGGTATGTCCACCGCGAAATGGTATGTGTTTCCAATTTTAAATGGCGACGCAGGCGTAGTGGCTGCCGCTCAGAATGGTGGCATCACCACTATCGGCACCGTGGATATCCAGCAGAAATTCTATTTTCTTTTTGGGACTATCACCACAATCGTAACCGGCGAATAAGTGATGTGGGGCCAGGTCTATGGCCTGGCTTCCATTTCAATAAAGATCCATGTCTTGTATGAAGCTCCATACCAGATACAACGCTTCCAGGATACTTCGATTATAGCGGTTTTCATGAACTCACATCGCCTCATTATTGGCAGTTTTTGCCAGAAGATGATTCGTTCGAGTCGAAACAGGAAGCAGCCAATGGGCATCTTCCCCTTGCGGCTGGCCTCAGCAAAAAGAGCGAGTACAAAGACATTTGAAAGGATGAAGGCGCTACCGTTACATCATACCGGCGGCGTGCGGCATCAGGAGCACCCGCTGTCATGCTCAGTTTTAATTGAGCGGCGTGAGTCCTGGAGTTCTCAAATGGATTCTGAGGATGGAGTTTTCAAAGCGCGGCGGGCGATAACTCAGTATCAATTTGGAAAAAACACCCTCATATCAAAGCTTGCCGGCAAATTTCGCATTAAGTTGGAGTTCCTGGGTTATTGATGATTTTTTAGTCTTCCCCTATTATGGGTGTCCGGGTACTGGAAAGTCTTCGCCAGCAATATGTAGAATTCTGACGATGCATGGCCAGTTCACTTTCGGATAATCAGGAGATAATCATGGTAGAATCAGGGCTCGTTATCATGGTGCTTGGGATGCTGGTGGTATTCGCATTCCTCGCCATTATGGTGATTTTCATGCGCTTGATGACCGGCATAATATTTCAGTTTTTTCCGGAAAAAGCAGAACAAGTGCACCAGAAAACTGCCGCGTCGATTGATGCGGAACTTGCCGTCGCCATCGCCGCGGCCCATTCCATCATAGGAAAAACCTAATAGCAGGAGGTACAAAATGACCAAGAAGAAAGTCAATTTCATGATTACGGCATTCCGGGATGGATTCCAGTCCGTCTTCGGGGCTCGAGTCTTCACGAAAGACTTCATGCCAGCGGTTGAAGCCGCCAGTGCCGCGGGGATTAAACATTTCGAAGCTGGCGGCGGCGCCCGATTCCAATCACTGTACTTCTATAGCAATGAAGACGCCTTCAGCATGATGGATCAGTTCCGTGCCGCCGCGGGCGCCGATGCCAACCTGCAAACCTTGGCGCGGGGGGTTAACGTGGTGGGCCTTAGCTCCCAGCCCCGCGATATCATCAAGCTGCATGCTAAACTCTTCAAAAAGCATGGTATCACCACCATCCGCAATTTCGATGCCCTCAACGATGTGAACAATCTCATCGATTCGGGCAAGGCCATTGTCGATGCGGGGGCCAAGCACGAGGTGTGTGTCACACTGATGGCCTTACCCGAAGGTGTTACCGGCGCCCATGATTCCGATTTCTATGAAATGACTCTCCGGGGCATACTCGACGCCGACATTCCCTTCGATTCGGTTTGTTTCAAGGATGCCTCGGGCACTTCCACTCCGGCAGTGGTTCACGAAACCATTAAACGGGCTCGCAAGATACTTCCCGAACAAACAAAAGTTGTATTCCACTCCCATGAAACCGCCGGTGTCTGCATACTCCAGTACAAGGCAGCCCTTGATGCCGGCGCCAATCAGGTTGATCTTTCCATGGCCCCAGTTTCCGGAGGTACATGTCAGCCCGATGTCATGGTGATGTATCACGCCCTGCGCGGCACCGAATATGACATGGGCATCAACCCCAAGAAAGTTTACGAAGCCGAGGAAGTGTTTAAGGAATGCATGAAAGACTACTTCAAACCTCCTGAATCACGGACCGTTGAGCCTCTCATTCCTCTTTCGCCGATGCCCGGCGGCGCCTTGACCGCCAATACCCAGATGATGCGCGATAATGAGCTTATGGATCGCTATGAAGAGGTTACCGGAAATATGGGAGAGGTAGTAATCAAGGGCGGTTACGGCACCTCTGTTACGCCCGTTTCTCAGTTCTATTTCCAGCAAGCATTCAATAACACAATGTTCGGCCCATGGAAGAAAATCGCCGACGGCTATGGCAAAATGGTTCTGGGATATTTCGGGAAAACTCCGGTAGCACCCGCTCCTGAAGTAATGAAGATTGCCCAGGAACAGCTTGGCTTGGAACCCACCAACCGAATGGTTGCGGACATCAACGATGAAAATCCGAAACTCGGTATAGAAGCCGCCAAAAAAAGGCTGCAAGATGCCGGTATCACAGATCTCAGTGACGAAAACATCTTTATTGCCGCCACCTGTGAAGATAAGGGTATTCAATATCTTAAGGGCGAAGCCAAAGCCAATGTTCGCAAGAATATACCAGCCCCTTCGACCTCATCGGCCACCGAAGGTGTAACGGTGACTGTGAATGGCCATCCCTACGCAGTGAGGCTCGAAAACGACAAGGCCACGGTGAATGGTACTACCTACGCCATTGATGTGAAGCCGGGAATCGAAGAAGGAGCTGCCACAGCCCCTTCTTCCGGCACTGCTGTCTCCGCTACGGTTGCTTCTAGCCCGGCTGCCGCATCCAGTGAGAAAGCCGATACAACCATCTTCGCGCCCATGCCAGGCCTGGTGCTCCGTATTCCAGTGTCAGTCGGCGATAATGTAACAGAAGGTGAAGAACTGATGGTTCTCGAAGCGATGAAAATGGAAACCCCGATTTCGACCACCACCACCGGCACCATAAAAACCCTTCTGGTAAGCCAGGGCGACCAAGTGAAGGCGGGCGCCGCGCTTGTTGTGGTTGGTTAGTGGGAGCTTGATATGAATTTCGTCGATTCGCTACTGGAACTCTGGAAAACCACCGGTCTCTACGGATTTCTCGGAACCGAGGGATGGCGCAATGTCGTTATGATCGCCATCGGCCTGCTTCTCATCTACCTCGCCATCAAGAAGGGTTTTGAGCCGCTGCTCCTCATTCCCATCGGATTTGGGGCTGTGCTTTCCAACATCCCCTTCGCGCAAATCGCCAGTCACACGGTGCGAGCAGTTGCCGAATCGGGGCATATCGAAATTGATGTCTTTGGGGGATTCATTGGCCAGTTTTACGAGATGGGCGTGGCCAGCGGGCTCTTTCCCATCCTTATCTTCATGGGTGTCGGCGCCATGACCGATTTCGGCCCGCTCTTGGCCAATCCAAAAACACTGCTTCTGGGCGCGGCAGCTCAGATAGGCATTTTCACCGCGCTGATCGGAACGGTTTTACTGGAGCTGATACCCGGATTCTCATTCATCACCAAGGCCTCCGGCGAGCCCCTGGCTCAGTCCATACTCCATGTTGCCGGGTCCATCGGAATTATTGGCGGCGCCGACGGTCCAACGGCCATTTTCACTGCGGCGAGACTGGCGCCCAACTACCTGGGCCCCATAGCGGTATCAGCCTATTCCTACATGGCCCTGGTGCCCATCATTCAGCCGCCCATCATGAGAGCCCTTACCACCAAAGCCGAGCGTCAAATCAAGATGGAACAGCTTCGCCACGTAACAAAACTCGAAAAAATTGTTTTCCCCATATTGATACTGACAGTTTGCATTATTTTTCTTCCCAGCGCCACACCGCTAATTGGCATGCTGATGTTCGGCAACCTCTTAAAGGAATCTCTGGTAACCGACCGCCTCTCAGATACGGCCCAGAACGCCCTGATGAACACCGTTACCATCATGCTTGGCCTGTCGGTGGGATCGAAGATGTCCGGCGACATTTTCTTGAACTTCGCTACGCTGGGCATACTCGCCCTGGGGCTGGTGGCATTTATGATCGGCACCATTGGTGGTGTCCTGTTGGCCAAGCTCATGAACAAGCTCTCGCCGAAGCACCCAGTGAACCCGCTCATCGGATCAGCGGGCGTTTCCGCCGTACCCATGGCCGCGCGTGTTTCCAACAAGGTAGGACTGGAAGAAAATCCCAATAACTACCTGTTAATGCACGCCATGGGGCCCAACGTTGCCGGTGTTATCGGATCGGCTGTTGCCGCCGGTATACTCCTGGCCCTGGTTCCTATTTTGGGCGCATAGGCGCAGCGAAGTTTCAGCCCAGTCGCTTCTCTAGGGCGTCAATTTGCCCCTGGAGTTCCTTTGGCACCACCTTGCCATCGGTGGCATAGGCGGCATAGCTCTCCTTAATTGTGGCCAGCTCCGCTTTCCAGCCAGCAATATCAACGGAGAGAAGAACATCAAGATCGGCAGAACTGACGTTTGTACCTTCAATATTGATATCCTCCTTTTTGGGAAGCATACCAATGGCGGTTTGTACCGCGTCCACCTTACCCGCACAGCGATTGAATACCCACTCAAGCACCCGGCTGTTCTCACCGAAACCAGGCCAAAGCCACTTGCCATCCGAAGCCTTGCGAAACCAGTTCACAAAGAAAATCTTGGGAAGCTTGTCGGCGCTGGCTTTTTTGCTGATGTTAAGCCAATGCTGCAAATAATCGGCCACGTGATAACCGATAAAGGGCCGCATAGCCATCGGGTCGCGGCGAACGGTTCCGGCTTTCAGATCGAGCGCGGCAGCGGTAATCTCCGAGCCGGCCGCAGAACCCATGAAGGTGCCGTGAATCCAGTCGGTAGATTGATTTACCAAAGGGATGGTATTGGGACGGCGACCGCCGAAAAGAAAGGCGTCGATGGGTACGCCTGCCGGGTCTTCCCAATTGTCAGCAATCGCGGGACAATTACTAGCCCGCGCTGAAAAGCGCGCATTCGGATGAGCAGCCGGCTCCTGAGCCTCCGCCGCATTCCATTCCCTACCCTTCCAGTCGATGAGTTTGCCCGGAGCATCATAGCCTATACCTTCCCACCACACATCACCATCTTCGGTGAGAGCAACATTGGTGAAAATGGCGTCTTTTTCGGCTGAATACATCGCGTTGGGATTGGAGTCCATAGAAGTTCCCGGCGCAACACCGAAAAAGCCGGCCTCGGGGTTGATAGCATACAAGCGACCGTCGTTTCCAAACTTCATCCAGGCGATATCATCACCCACTGTCTCCACCTTCCAACCTTTGATGCTCGGAATCATCATGGCCAGATTCGTTTTGCCACAAGCTGAGGGGAAGGCTGCCGTAACATGCTTCACCTCACCTTCAGGATTGGTGAGCTTCAGGATAAGCATGTGCTCAGCCATCCATCCCTCATCCCGGGCCTGAACCGAAGCGATGCGCAGGGCTAAGCATTTCTTACCAAGAAGAGCGTTGCCGCCATACCCCGATCCGAAAGACCAAATTTCCCGAGTTTCGGGATAATGAGCGATGTATTTCTTGTCGATGGGAGCACAGGGCCACACGCCATCATCAGATTTTCCTGGCGCTAACGGCTTTCCGACAGAGTGGATACAAGGAATAAATTCACCAGAGGATCCCAAAACATCGTAAACTTTGGGTGTTACCCGAGTCATGATATGCATGTTAAGAACAACATAGGCTGAATCGGTTATTTCAAAACTGATTTTGGCGATGTTTGAGCCAACAGGACCCATGGAGAAGGGAATAACGTACATGGTGCGACCGGCCATGCAGCCTTTGTACAAACCCCTCATGATGCCTCTTAACTCATCAGGGTCAATCCAGTTGTTTAATGGACCGGCATCGCTTTTGTTTTTAGAAGCGATATAAGTTCGGCTTTCCACCCGGGCCACATCGCTTACATCCGAACGGAAAAGAAGACTGTTTGGCCGCTTGGCAGGATTCAGCCGGGTAGCCAAACCACTCCTTATGAGCTCATCGGACAAACGATCATATTCTTCCTTGGAACCATCACACCAGTACACAGCATCCGGTGTCATAAGTTGGGCCCATTCTTCAACCCAGGAAAGAAGCGTAGCATGTTTTGTAGGCGCGTTGTTTAAATAGTTGACTCCCATGGGGTCCTCCTCCTTAGCGTTCTATGTCTGAAAAATCTGTTGGCAACTGAGCCAGCACCCTTATGCTAAAGGAAAAATTTGTTTTAGTCTAGAAGCAATGTGCGATTGCGGCATCGGATAAGAATTACGCGATTGCTCACCGCAATAACGCATCCACATCAGAGGGAAATGCCCTGGGGAATAGCAAACGCAGTCTGACAGCTTCACTATAGCGAAAGACGGGATTTGAACCCGCGACATCCACCTTGGCAAGGTGGAGCTCTACCACTGAGCTACTTTCGCATCTGTATAGAGTTATAGCGAATCAGGGATGAATTGATCAAGTACCAAAGACGCAATGCTTTTGGAAGCGGGGAATTTGGGCGGCTAAGCAGTCGTCGAGCTCAGGGCAATTCTCTATAATTCATCCATGAATTTCTGGTCCTATCTCATTGATGAGCATGCTCTCGGTGATATTTTCTCATCTTTCCCACTCTGGGCTTTGCTTCTGGCGATTGCTATAACCGTATCTTTGCTCTCAAAGGGCGCCGACTGGTTGGTCGATGGGGCGGTAGCCTTGGCTCGCCGCACTGGACTGCCAAAAATTCTCATTGGCGCCACAATTCTGTCGCTGGGAACCACCGCCCCGGAAGTATTTGTATCGGTGATGGCCGCTGTACTGGGAAATCCAGCTCTGGCCCTGGGCAATGGTGTGGGCTCCATCATTGCGGATACCGGGCTTGTCTACGGCCTGACAGCCCTGATAGCCGCCCCTCCGGTGAATAAGTGGATACTCAACCGCACAGGATGGTGGCAGCTCGGTTCCGCGCTTTTATTGGTGGTGTTGTCCGTGATAGCCCTGGTATCCAGGCCTGATAATCCTGTTCTCGGACGTCCAGCGGGATTTCTTCTGGTAGCCCTTCTTTTTGTTTATATGGGGGTATGCTACAGGTGGGCCCGATCGGGTAATAATTCCTCATCCACTACTACGGCGGATATGGAATTAGAGGTGGACGATTCCCCACTCCGGACATCCATACTCGCACTCATCGGGGGCTTGATAGTCGTTATCATCGCCTCTCGGCTCCTGATTCCCGCCGCCAGCGAAACCGCTCGGCGCATGGGGGTGAGCGAAGATGTGATTGCCGCTACCATGGTGGCGCTGGGCACCTCCCTTCCGGAACTCACCATGGCCATTGTGGCGATACGGAAGGGGCATCCGGAAATCACAGTGGGGAACATCGTTGGCGCCGATGTGCTCAATGCCCTGTTCGTTATCGGCACCGCATCGCTGGCGGTTCCACTGGCGATACCGCTCACATTCTTCTATTTACATTTTCCGGCAATGCTCATCATCCTCATCTCATTCAGGTTATTCATCGGGATGAACCGGAAATCTCGGCGATGGCAGGGTAGCTGGCTCATTCTACTCTACCTAGCCTACATCGTTTTGCAATACCTTTTCATCTGACGCTCCCAGTTCCCCATCATGCCAAACTCCACTTTCCCAGTTGAAAAGCTGATGAGGCCGGTATTTCGCCTTGTAATCCATGCTAGCGCATCCAGACACCCAATACCCCATGTAATACCAAGATTTCCCTAACTCCCTAACCAGTTTAGCCTCCCTGAACACACTGAGAACACCAAGAGAATATCGGGCCCATTGAGGGTCGAATGAGAAATAGACACTGCTTATTCCCTCCTCCGCGGTATCCAGAAACCCCAAGCCAATCAATTTCCCATCAAAACGGTATTCACTCTGCAGCGTCGGCACAGCCTTCGCGTAAAAGGTATTCTCGAAATCCCTCCGATTCGCCTCTTTGTTAAATTGACCCTTGGAATGAGCTCTATAAACCTCCCAGGCCTCTTCAGTGGGCGAAGGACTAACGATATCTACACGAATTGTTCGCCCACGAGAGAGAACCCGCCGCTGGCTGGACGTCGGAGTGAGCCGAGATGCATCAATCCTGATGGGAACACAGCGGCGACAACCCAAACAGGCGGGGCGGAAAAAAAACTTGCCGAAATGTCGCCATCCAGCGTTCAATAACAGGCCCAACTCGTGTTCGGTTACATCCGTAGCGAAGAAACACTCTTGAACAAAGAGCCTCTTCGTCAGATAGGGGCATTCAACTGGCGCGGAATTTCTCAGTGTGGAGAGGAAATTCATCTTGCCAGTGTCTCACTTACATAAGCGCCATAGCAATCATCCAAGAACCCGGCGAACGTTGTTGCCAGTTCAGGTTTGCGCCTGGAGATTGACGGAGTTACAGCAGCGCTGTTATGGATACCAATAGGCCGGCACCGTCTCGGTCCACCAGAATTCATCTTAAAAAATCCCTTTATGAGTTACTCCTAACAAAGAAAGTATACATAAACGACTTGACCGTCCCAGCGCCGTCTCACAGAATATATATTAGTATGAAAGAAGTAATGGAGCTGAAACAAAACATCATCGCGCCATGTTGGCAGAGCGATATATTGACACTTTCAAAGTCGGTGGATAGGATAGCGTTCGGATCCGGGGGTGTAGCTCAGCTGGCTAGAGCGCGTGAATGGCATTCACGAGGTCGTGGGTTCGACTCCCTTCACCTCCAAACTCGTCATGTCCGATAAAGGGTTCGATACAGGCGAAATCGATCCGGAGATTGCCGATCTGCTCGGGGATGTGGATGGCGACACGGCTCTTCCTGATTTCTCAGAACTCTTCGAGGACATGGCCAGTGATAGCCAAGTTGGCCAAGCCAAACAAAAAGTCAACACCGAAGTTCAGGCCGAGGATTTCATCCGCAAGGAATTCCCGACAATTGACAAGTGGAAACGCAAACCTGATCCTGTTTTCTCCGAAAAAAACTATTACTCGAAGGTTCTTGCCGATGAAGGCGAAATTGCCAATCGCGTTCATACATTGCTCCAAAAATTCCTGAAGATAGAGGATCCCCAAGAACGAGGCCTGTACCGTCAACGGCTCATCACCGCGTGGTGGGAATTAGCCTCTAATTTAGCTTCACACTACCAGGGTGCTAACGTAGAGAAACGCTGGGCGCTGCGTTTTGGCTATTTTCTTCCCGCACTTATTTCCTCCGAACAACGGCAAATGTTGGCCAGTGTTATACCTGGCAACGAATATGACGAACCGATTCACTATGTGGACGAATGGTTCGATCTCATTTTGGAAGGAAAGGTTAATCCGCTTGCCACCGACGAGCCCAAGTCCTCCAAATCGAACATTCAAACCAAGACAAAAAACCTCTTGGAAAAAGCCAAGGGGTCCAAAGAAGTGAATTTAACTATGCTCCGCACTCTGGGAAGCAACCGTGACGAATATGAAGCCGATCTGAACGCCCAAATACATATTCTCACCAGGCACGATGCCCACCCCTCGGTTCCAGGAATTAGAGCGGGGTACACTCCAGACCAGGTGCAGGCATTAAGCAGAGTTCAGGATATCGTTAGAAAACTGAGTAAACTGGATAAGGACATCCACCATAACATTGAGCGCTATGCAAAATCTGACAAGGATTTAGACAAACTAGGAAACAAGATTGAGCAGATGGGCGATCTGAATCTGGTTGACAGGAGCGCCATAGAAAATGAATTGGGAAGTGTTCGCCAGATGGCCAAGCTATGCGTTGGGCGACAGGGCAACCACATTCCCTTCCTGATGAAGAATTTCTTCCCGCCAAAAATCAATCTCATCGGAACGAGAGAAAATGTCATCAGCTGCATGAGGCAGGTGGAAATGATAGATCCGGAGGTTTTCAAACGCAGCTTTCGACAAAGAGTCAATCGGATTGTGCCTCATACAATCATTGTACCCTGCTATGGTGAGCGGGGAATCTGTTGGGAACCCTTTGAGCGCTTCAATCGATCCACAAGCCGCGGCAGGATTGTCGTACCCATGTTTCCGAAAAACTTGAAATTAGCAGTTATCTATGCGCTAGGCGATCTCAGATGGAACCTCGCAAAAGAGAAAGCGGCCCATTACTGGATGGAAGAAGGACTCACCGGTCACTACTACCAATGGTTCAGCGCACAAAAAAACAAGGGAGATGTCAGGCTGAGCTTCCTGGAAAGTTATGTGCTGTGGATTACCAAAGAATCAGAGGGCATGCAAAAACTTGAGAGAGAAGTTCGGGGCATATTCTGGCGCGATATCCCATTCAACAGTCAGTTGAAAGAATCTCTGAGGAATCGCGGTTTTGTGTACGATGAGCTGTTCAAAAAAGATATTAACCGGGAAATGTCCGACGGATATTGATATAGTCAGTATTCCTTTCTTCGCTGTGGCCGAAATAATGGCTCAATGTAATTCTCCAAGCTCCATTTTCTCCCTATCCACCTGATAATGCGAGAATACAGGAAGAAAGTGCCGCCAATGGAACCGAACAGAATTAACAGAACAGCAAGAAGCGACAAACCTTGGGAATCGACACCGAGCATTCGATAAACTAGCCCAATTGTCAGCCCAAGCATGAAAGCGAACGCGAGAAGAATTGCCAGATTCAATATTGTCGCTCCGACGAGGAAAAAAACGGTGTTCAGTTTCTTGTTCACGATTTCCTCAACCGGATTTCCCCTACCAGCAGAACGATAATCATAGTGATTGACGATATAACCAGGGTAGTATCCGCCACATTGAAGGTGGGCCAGCGTTCAAGGCCGAAAAGGCCGTAAAATTTGAAATCCAGAAAATCCACAACCCCTTCGGGCCGAAAAATCCGGTCAATCTGATTCCCTACCCCCCCACCGATGATGGCTGCCAGCAACCAGCGCAAACCATCCGTAATATTCCGACTTCGAACAATGTTGATAGCCACTACCAATAAAACCAGTGTTGGAAGAATAACGAGAAGAACCACCCTGAGAGCATTGGGAATTCCACTTCCTATACTGAAGACGGCGCCTAGATTTCTAACATGTATCAAACGAAAAAAATCACCGGCAAAGCTCCAACCTACCGTGTGCATCGGAATGAATTTCACAACCAGAAATTTTGTTATTTGGTCGAGAGCAACGATGCAAAAGCTAAGAATGAAAAAACGATATTGACGCACGTTGAACTCCAAACGGTTTGTTACATCAATAGCCTGTTGGAATGTCCAGGAACACAGTTTCTATGCCAAGTTCCTTCGATACCGAATCAGCCATGGCCTGAACGCCGAACAGCTCTGTCAGATAATGACCAGCAAACAGGACATGGATACCCGCTTCCCTACTGATATGGTAGACATTGTGTGAGGCATCGCCTGTTATGTAAAGATCCAAATTCTCATCGATCGCCTGGGAGACCTCACCGGTACCCCCGCCGGAAATGACGCCGATGCTGCTGATATCATCGGGACCAAATCTGAGGGCATTGATTCTTCCTTCCCAGGAACCAAACAGCCGCGGAATAAGCGTTTCAAGCCTCTCTGGCTTCTTCAGCGTTCCCTTGAATCCAATTTTCTGCCCCTTGTACTCTCCAAAGGGTTCAATATCTTGTAATCCCAAAGCAGCGACGATGCGGGCATTGTTCCCCAACTCCGCATGTCTGTCCAGTGGTAAGTGGCAGGCATAGAGAGCCAGATCGTTTTTCATGAGAAATCGAATGCGCTCTCCAATAACACCGGTAAGCGGCAGCGCTGGCCCCCAGAAAAGCCCATGATGGACAAAGAGCATCTGAGCGGCTTCGTCTTGAGTTCGGATGAATGAATCCATGCAGGCATCCACGGCAAATGCAATCCTGCTAACATCAGTTTTGAAATCCCCCACCTGAAGACCATTCAAGGAATAATCAATATCATCAATTTTCTCGAATTCCAGGCGCTTTTTGCACCAGGAATCAAATTCAAGAATTTTCATGTTAGCCATTATAGAACAAAGACCCATATCGAAACACAGAAGCTTCCGCCTTTCAAGAAAACTTCTGATTGAGTAGAATGGTTTTCATGCTCCATTTCCCCCGCAAACTCGTCCTGGATGAGATATTCTTGAATGTCGATATGCCGGATGAAACCGATGTGACTGCCAATCCAGATGATAAGCGATGGGCAATCATTGGCCAGGAAAGAGCCGTACAGGCCCTGGAAATGGGCATTTCGCTCCGGGCCAAGGGGTATAACATCTATGTGGCCGGTGAGTCCGGTACAGGCAAACATACCGCCATCATGGACATTCTCTCCCGCCATCGAAAAAATAATAATTCCCTAAGGGATATTGCCTATGTTCAGGACTTTCAAGATCCTGACAAGCCCCTCAACCTGATTTTCCCTGAAGGCAGGGCTCGGGAATTCAAAGAAGATGTCCGCCTTCTCATAGGCCGTCTTAGCGACAAGATTTCTGAGGATTTAGACACCGAATCTTACAAAGCCAGAAGGGATACGCTCATCGCCGAGGCGGAAAATGCTGAGAACAAGCTTCTGGCAGATTTCGAAAGTCAATTGAATGCCGAGGGATTTCGCACAGTTCAAACCGATGATGAAGATGTCGGGCGAGCCACTGATATCGCTCCAGTCATCGACGGAGAAACCGTCCTGTTTGACGATCTTCAAGATTTGGTACTGGCCGGACGAATTGATAAATCGGTTTGGTCCGAAACCCGAGAACGATACTTCGCGTACCTGGATGCCATGAAGCGGATATACCGGGAACTGAGAAGGTCTGGGGAATTGCTCAATGAAACTCTCATTAAGCTTAAAAACGACATAATACAACCGGGCGTGCATGAGCTGTGTGCCGCGCTGGCGGAGCGTTGGGCGGATACAGCCGTGAAGAAGTACCTGGAAAGCCTTGAAGCCGATGTTCTGACGAATAGCGACTGGTTTATATCGGACGAGGATCAAGAAGAAGGCGTGGACTTGTCGGTCCGCTACGGTGTCCATATCGTTCTGGATCGTCATGGCGTAGCGGAACTGCCGATTATCCATGAAACCAATCCCACGAAAATCAACCTGTTCGGCGCCATTGAGGCCCGTTATGATGTTTCAGGTGAACTTCGAACGAATATGATGATGATAAAAGCCGGCTCACTCATTGAGGCCGATGGGGGGTTTCTCATTATCCAGGCCGAAGATATTTTCTCAAAGGAAGGTTTATGGCCGGAGCTGAAAAGAGCCTTACAAACCGGCCATGTCGTACCTGAAGTACAGTCCACTCCGCTGGGTCCATTGCCGATTATGATGAAGCCCGAGCCCGTGGTAGCCGAAACAACGGTGATTCTCGTGGGAGCAGCCCGGATTTATGAATCTCTCTGCACCCAGGATGAAGCTTTTTTGAAACTTTTCAAGGTGGCAGCGGAATTTAGTCCGGTGATGATTCGAGAACCCGAAACCGAGAAGAAATATGCCTCCTTCGCCAGGACTCTTGCCAGCAAAGAAGGCTTATTGCCAATATCCAAGGATGGGATTCGGGAAATCATTTCATATGCCATCATGCTTTCCTCGAAAAGGGATCGCTTGAGCACCCGATTCAGCCTGATTAGCGATCTGATTCGAGAATCCCATTATGGTGCTGGTAAATCAGGCAAAAATACCATAGACGGAGAGGCCATTAAGAAGGCCATTACCACCAGAGAGTATCTCTCCAACCTGCCCGAGGAAATGCTCATCGATCAAATTCGAGAGGGAACCCTGCTTATTGAGGTGGATGGGATGAAAACCGCCGTGGTGAATGGTTTGGCCGTGCTGGAAAGGGGATTTTACGCCTTTGGAACTCCGATGCGAGTCACGGTGGCTGTGGGGCCGGGTAAAGAGGGACTCATCAATATTGAGCGGGAATCGGGACTCTCAGGAGAGCTTCATGACAAGGGCGTTTTGCTACTTGAGGGATATCTTCGCCACAGGTTTGCCCGACGACAGCAAATCTCTCTTACAGCCAGTATTGCTGTGGAACAGTCCTACTACGAAATCGATGGCGACTCGGCGTCGTTGGCAGAGCTGGTCGCACTGCTTTCTGCCATATCGGAAATCCCCGTGCGGCAGGATATCGCTGTTACGGGCGCGGTAAATCAACACGGCAGCATTCAGCCGGTAGGCGGAATTTATGAAAAAGTCCAGGGCTTTTTCAAGGCCTGTGAGGCTAAGGGACTCACCGGCCGACAAGGTGTTGTGGTGCCGGCAAGGAATTCCGGGGCCGTTATACTGTCCGACAAAGTATGCACGGCTGTGAAGAATGGCCGCTTCCACATATGGGCTGCCGAGGACATCGACGAGGTGATGACGCTCCTTACAGGTCGAAAAGCCGGAGTACAACGCAGGGGCAAACGCTTTGATTATAACAGTGTCAATGAATCTGTCCGAAGGGGGCTGGTCGAGCTGTCGGATCTTTCATAGTATTTTTCCAAATTTGACAAAGAAATTTTGCATTTGCATGGCAGGATAAATATGCCGACTTTATACTGTAAAGAAAGGGAATAATTCATGCCTAACCCGCAGGTTATCGACAAAATTAAGCTGTCAATCCGTATGTCTGTACCCCTAACGGTAACGTCATTCAAACTTCCTCGCAAAACTGAAATGCAAATAGACGACATGCTGAGCGCCTATCTGGAAGAGCTCGGACAGTCTCAATTACACGACCATCTTGCCTACTGTCTCAAAGAACTTGCTGTCAATGCCAAGAAAGCGAATACCAAACGGGTATACTTCGACGAAAAAAAACTGAATATCAACGACCGAAAAGACTATGAACTAGGTATGCAAAATTTCAAACAGGAAACCCTTGACAATTCCGAATATTGGCTCGAACAACAGAAGAAGAAAGGGCTGTACATCAAGTTCTTGTTCCACCCGATGGGGAGAATTTTCAAAATCTCCATAAAAAACAATGTGGAAATCACGCGAAAGGAACAGATGCGGGTGTACGATCGCATTGCGCGTTCGCGAGCCTTCGAATCGCTCGAAGAAACTTTTGCCGAAGTACTGGATGATGCTGAGGGCGCCGGGCTGGGCATTGTTATTCTCGTACTCATGCTCAGAAAAATGGGATTGGATGAAGAATCATATGAAATCGAGGGGGAAGATGGCATCACAACTGCTAGCATCACAGTCCCCATCAATGAAGTGAAACTTGAAAAGCTAGACATGCTGATGAATCAAATCGTCGAGGAAATCGATCATTTGCCCCAGTTTCCTGAAAACATCACAGCTATACAGCGACTCATCAACGATCCCAAGAGCGAAATCAGCGATATCGCTCGCAAAATCAGTACCGATCCCTCCCTAACGGCCGACCTGCTCAAGACAGTCAATTCCGCACAGTTCATGCTGCCCAATAAGGTGGAGAACATCGTTGACGCGGTGAAAATGCTGGGCCTTCGGGGTGTCAAGAACATGCTTTTCAGTTATGGTACTGAGAAAATTTTAGAGCTTGAGCATCATGAAAAACTCTACGCGCATGCCCGCCGGGTGGCATTTTACAGTTTCACCCTGGCCAGGCAAATTACCCGAAGCAAGGATATTATCGACGATGCCTATATTGGCGGGATACTCCACGACATCGGAAAAATAATCTTCGCGGCTGTTCGTCCGGAACTCCTGGATAAGATAGAAAAATTCACCCATGCCAGAGATATCGCTCCAGGCCTATTCGAGGAACTCTCAGCAGGCTACAATCACGCGGAAATAGGCGCGAGGATTGCCGAAAAGTGGAATTTTTCGGAACCACTCATTGAGTCCATTCGATTTCACCACGAACCAAATTCCTGTAAGCCAGAACACAGAAATATCGTTTATTGCGTATATCTCGCTAATGCCTTATGTGATTATGAAGATGGTTCGAGAAGTTATGAGGTATTGGATCACTCCATACTCTCAAAATTCCGGGTAAAATCTGAGGAACAGCTCAAAGAGATTCAGCAGCGCTTGTCCAATGATTACGACGCTGAACTTGAAATTTCCTGATCTTTTGCTGCCGCGTAAATGAAATCACTCAAACATTGCGGATCGCCCCCATCCACTCTTGAATCAAGACTCCAAAAGTGACGCCCAACATCAAGCGATGCTTTTCGCCCGGCAGAGGAATACCCGCCACTCACCGTTTTTTTACATAGCGATTACTTGAAAAAACCGATGAAGGAAGTTTGCCCCCAGACTCATCAGTTTTATTGCCGTATGCGGATTTTCTCCGGAGGCTCCCCTCAGAAAGGTGGAACACAGAAGTTTCGCCTCCGTGAAAGTTAAACGCCGAAAATATCCAATAGTCTATCGGCCACGGCCTCGACTACTTTTTCATTGATGTAATTGGGATCTTGGAGCTTTTCCTTCACTTCCTCTACCCTGTCCACGCGAACATCAGGCGCGGCATGAACGAATTCCGCCGTTTGCTGAAGGGCAGCCAAGCGCCTGGCCTCCTCAGAAACCGCCACCGAGTCAGCGGGGACATGCTTTTCGACATTCGTCGGCTTATTTTTATTATTGATCTTAGAAACCGGATCAACCGGTCCCAACCTGTCAATAGTCATGTGCTCTCCTCGCTCCAATCACTTAAAGTATCGGCAACGACCCCCTATTACTAACCCACCGGAAACGAAAAAATGTGACTTTCCAACTATTCCTTATCTGTCTTTCGATCCCACTAAAACAACAAATTCCCCCTTTAGTGTAATCCTTGTTGAAAGAATAGCCAATACCTCCACCGCCGATCCAGAGAAAAATTCTTCGAATTTCTTTGTTATTTCTCTACCAATGAGAATTTCACGCTCCGGAGCCAGTGTTTTTAGGTTTTCGAGGAGCTTTATTATGCGATGGGGGGATTCAAATAGTATGAAAATCATTCGAGACTCAAGAAGTTCCTTTAGGCGGCTTCTCCGCCTGCCATCTTTTGGGGAGAGAAATCCCTCAAAAATGAAGCCCTTACCCGCCATGCCGGCAACACTCATCATGGCTGTTACGGCCGATGGGCCAGGCAGGGGCACAATGGGAAAACCAGCGTCTCTGATAGCGGACACCAGCCTGCCGCCCGGGTCGCTAATCCCCGGAGTACCGGCATCAGCCAGGTAGGCGACATTTTTTCCCTCACGCAAAAGCTTAACGATACCCTGTGAACTCGCCTCCTCGTTGCTGGCCCGACAGTTTATGAGGGTTTTCGCCGGGACGCTATACCTGCTTAGGAGTTTGCGCGTTAGTCTGCCATCCTCGGAGGCAATGACATCGACTTCGCCAAGAATTCGGACTGCCCTATAGGTAATATCTTCAAGATTTCCGATGGGGGTCGCAACAATGTACAGAACTGCCATGGTCTTCCAGTATAGCGGATATATCAAGACTAATCCGGTTCAACGCGAATAATGGTATGATCAGTCAGATGAAAACGAACATAATGGATTATCCGTCTGCCAGTGTTGCTAGATGATTGGCGGAATCCTCGTTGCCCTAATCTTACTCATTATTCTCTCGACTCTCGCCATACTGCTCTGGATTTGGAAAATCCACGCGAATGAGAACAGTTCCGATAGCCATGAAATGGAAAAAACGCGAAACGAGGCGATGGCGCCTGAAAGTCCCTGTCCTCTGTGCGAGAAGATGCTCCCCCGGGGTGTGAAGGTTCATTCGCTGCTTTTCCCCGGCAAAGAATTCGATCTAATGCGAATCCACGGATGCCCGTATTGCTGGGCGGATTATAACGAGAAGAATCCCAGAGAAAACTTGAGAAGAAGACTCTGTCCTTACTGCAAAAACGAGGTGCCGAAAGATGGCTACGTCATGGCTCGGGTGTATCGCGAACCCCACCGAAAAACACGTGTCAATGTGTATGGTTGCACCGGCTGCAAGAGCGGCCGCGGTTGACAGAACGCCTCTAGCGGATTATCGGGGGGCTTTGCTCTTCGGATTCCAGCTTCATGAAAATGAGTTGTTCCACTTCTTCCTTTCGCTTTCCAAGAGAAAAGGAAACTTCATCAACCAATAGCCGCAGAGCGCTTTCATAAAGCTTGCGTTCCAATATGGGGAGTTCCTTCACCTTGCTCCGATGGTAGAGTTTGGTAACGACCAAGGCGATGTCCGTAACAGCGCCCCTTTTCAGTAGATCGAGATTCATTTGATAACGAAGTTTCCAGTCTGTGGGAACAGGTTCGTAATCGCTCGTAATAATCTCCAATGCTTTTTCTGAGTCTTCTTTAGAAACTATCGCGCGTATTCCCTGTTCGGGTGCGGTGGAAACAGGTATGCGAATGGTCATGTCGGACACATCAAAATACATAACATAGTATGGAACCATCTTGCCCTTGAATCGGCGTTCCTCAATGTTTTCAACAAGACCGACACCTTGAAGAGGATAGACAACCTGTTGACCCTCTTTGAATTGGATGGTTGGGGATTTATTGGCCATGGGTGTGGCCAATATATCAAAAAGCGCAATGAGCGTCAAACCTGCGGCGTTTCGATCCGATAATAATGGCATATGAACCGCAAAACCGTGCCAATGCTCGTGGTATCTATAGCGGTGTCGGTGCTGGCAGTTGCTTTGGTGATTATTCTGCAACGGCGTACTCCCGATCGCAGCGAGATTAATGATATCCAACGAAATGCTGTTCACACGCTGTTGGCACGCAGAACTGGGCTCATGGATGAGGATCAGAAAAATCTCAATGCCATTGCCCATACTCTTGCCAAGCCGCTGGAAGCCGGTGGGTCAATCGACAATCTGAATCATTATCTTTCAAAGGACCTTGGAAGAATCGACTTTCCACGGCCAATGGATCGCCGGCGTGCTGGCAGTTATCTCGACGCTGCGATGAGTAATAAGGCGGAATTTTACAGTTCACAGTTTCATGGCGCTCAAGCACCTATTTGGGCAGCGATGTATACCGGCATCGTAAAGGCTCTGTTTGATGAGGTGAAACGTGATGTTCTCACACTTGCCGGCATCCCGCAGGGGATAACCACATTGTCTGTACCAATTTCCGATAAGCAGTCCTGCTGGGAACAGGTGGAGCAGGCAGTCGATGCTTTTGCCCAAAACTGGATTCCACCAGGAGAAACGAGGTTTTCATATACGCCGGAGAGAGAGGCGGTTCGGCAGTATCTGACAAGAAGCCGGGCATTTAGCAATAGGATGGAAAAGCTGGATACCATATGGAGGAATCTGGCGGCAGCCCTTTACAACCTATCGATGAACCCCCAGTGGCAAACAGCGGAGAAGTTTCGGCCAGAGTTGCATACGGAGCTGGATGAACTCATTGTTCTGGTTCTAACAGCCAGCATTCATTACCGCGGCTTGGATGTTATGAATCTCGTGGCCGATACGGTACGAGCCCCCGGTAGCCCTGTGAGCCCCGGCATTATGTGGTCTCCGGAATTTTCCATCTACAAAAACATTCCGGAAGTGAGCGGCAGGACCGCCGATGAAGTTACAACCCTGTTTTTCGCCAAAGTGAATCTCGGCTATGCTTTTATGGATACCCGAACTCAAACATGGCTCAACAGGCGTAGAGATTGGCTAACTGACTATTTCAATAGCTTTTTCTCATCGACGCTTGCCGAAGACTTCTCACCCCCAGACATGGGGGATGCCGGTCTTTTCGCCTGGAAAAGCACTCGGCTCAAAGCCCTTGCCATTCATCAAATCAACCGCAGCATTGTTTCTGACATGCCTTTTGGAGCTAAAGGCGTCTACGGTGTTCGGGATATCGCATTCGTTCGAGCGAATTTCCTGGTAAACCCCTAGGGGCGCAGCTTCGCGACTCCCGGGATGTCGAACCCAAGCTTCGGAACTAAATACTTAAAGGGGTGAATGTCCAAGGCATTGGGGTACCAGCCCCCCACAAACCTCCGATCGATGATATTTACGGCCGGAAAATGTTCAATTGGCAGAACTTGACAGCTTGCTAGAAGAATAATCTCGGCGTCACGCAGTCTTTCAAGGCGCGCCTGATAATCCAAGGTCGCCGAATTGTCCAGGATGTTGTCGAAATCCGGATTGTTATAGCCTGCCTCATTGAAACTGCTTCGGGAATCCCACATACCGAGGAAGGTAAATGGATCGGCATAGTCGCCAGTCCAGGTAAGCTTGGCCAGGTCGTATCCCCCGCTCTTCACCGAATCGTAGTAGTCGGGAAACTCAACAATCTCAATAATAGCATCCAGGCCACAGTGTTCCCGCCAAACTCTCTGCATGGCAAGGGCCACTGGATCTTCGCTCGCAACCCGAATCACGGGGTTTGGCAATCCCTTCCCTTCGGGATATCCAGCCTTCGCTAATAGCTCCATGGCCTTTTCGATGCGCTCATTCACCGGTGGATATCCGGGATCGGCCAATGGATAATTCGGTATTGGCGGAACCAATGAGCTTGCCGGCAGCAGAAGGTTTTCCTTGATCTGTTCCCAGGGCACCAAGAGCGCCAGAGCCCTTCGGATATCGGGATTCGCCCACACATCAAGGCGATTAGAGAAGTAATAGTATGTAGTGGAAAACTGCGGACCAATGTTCAAGGCCTCAGGGATTGAGAGCTGGGAGGCATCCATACCCGAGATTACCCAATCAATCGCGAAGCGGTTGAAATCCCTCATCACGACATCCGCGTCATCCTCGAATTTGAGATTAAGACCTGCGAGGGCTATCGAATCGGAATCCCAATATCGAGGGTTAACATCAAGTAAGAGCTGTTCAGAATTTCGGGCCTTTAGTATGAAGGGACCATTGACAGGAACCGACCGATGAGCCGACCAATCCTCTACATTTCTGAAATCACGATGAACAGGAACAAAACTGTAGTGGCAGAGTATGGACAAAAACTGGGGTGATGGCTGTTTTAAGTGCACTTCCAGTACACGCGCGCTAATAACATTGACGCCAACATCGTTAATTGACGCGTTTCCACTGCGGTATTCCCGCGCGCCAGTAATGTCATCGAGTAATGACGCATATTCGCTTCTTCTTTCCGGTGAGAGGAGGATGAGCCAGGAATCCCGGAAATCGGCTGCGGTGATTTTCTCCCCGTTACTCCATGTCAGCCCGTCTCGCAAAGTGAAGGTGATGACGGTCTGGTCGTCAGATATTTCCCAGGATTCTGCCGCCCCCGGAACCGGTTGGAGAGAGGCAGGATGGAATGACACCAACCCCTCGTACAATGCCGTGAATATCTGTGCTTCCATAGTAGTGTACGCGAAATGAGGATTCCAACTGATTCGTGACGGTGAAAAGTTAACAGTGAACCTGTTGGGCTCCTCTGGTGAAGATGCTGCCAGGGATGTGCCGAGAATTGCAGCATAAAAAATGATGTGCGAGATCTTCTTCATAGCAAATAGGTCTCCATGAGTTCCTTGTAATCTTCGATTTTGAGTGGCTTGACATAAACGGTATCGAAACCAGAAGTTTTCAGCCTTGAAACGCAGCCATCATCACTGGTAATGGCTACCAGGGGAAGGTCGGGATGTGTTTTTCTTATTTCCTTAGCAACTTCATCACCGTTGAGGCCAGGCATGTACTGATCTAAAACCACAACATCGAAGTGTTTCTTCCTGCACTGTTTCAGGGCCTCCTTACCGTCTGAGGCGAGAATACATTCAACACCTATTTTTTGGCATTGTATTGCCATGATTTTGCGGTTTGTGTACTCATCTTCGGCATACAGAATCGTTTTTTTCATTCCTTTCGCTCCCCTCTATCCGCGTTTCTGGCCACCATGTGTTCAATGCGCAGCCAGACGGACTCCAGGTTTCTCAAATTGGATTGGTAGTCAACCCGATCTTGGATATCTCTTTCGACCGCTCGCGCGGCCGCAATCAGCTCAGGCGCTCGAATTGCTTTTCCGGCGCCTTTGAGAGAATGAGCAGCCCTGAACCATTCGCTATATTGTCTTTGCTTCTGCCTGAGCTTCTCAAGATGAACCCGGGAGCGCTCTATGAACCCCGCGAGAAGTTCGTGAATTTCCCAAGGAGTCAATCCGGTTTCTTCCGAAAATTCTCCAATGTCCACCGGAAGGCTATGATGAGCCGTGGGCAACTTGAGGATCAATGTCAAAAATCGGCTTCCCGTAATGGTTCTTGGACTCCATTGAGATGCATGGCTGGGAAGGGGATTTCCTGATGAAATCCATTGATTCAATGATTCAGCATTCGCTGGCCGGTAGGTAACATGTATTGAATCATCACTACCGGCGATTTCAATCTTCAACTTCTCGGTTGTATCACAAATCGCTCTGAGGGGAAATAACAAAGTTTCCAAGAGAAAAGCTTCGCTACCCGCTCGAACATCGTGAAGATTGGGGTCAATATCGATGCAAACTATCGTATTCTGATAAGTTGGCCACGAAGCAGTCTCATTCCGAATTTTGTCAACAATTTCACTCAGAAGAAGCATATTTCCAAGATACTCCCCGATTTTTCTTGCGTCCATATGGTCTTTAAGCGAGTTTCCTTACAAAAAATACATGTTCAGACACCTTTCACTACTTTACCTAATTGAATTTTTCATATTCACTAGCCATCGTTTCCATGAAAAGTACTTCAAATGAGGAGAATTGGTATCAAACGTATTATTGTATTTGCTTTTTTTGTCATTGTTCTCGGATCGCTCACAATCCAGCATGATTCTGCAAAGTCTGATATGCGTCTTGCTCACGATGAGGTCAAATCGGCGTACTTCTATGTGGATTTCAAGACTCTTCCCTCTGAAAACGGATTGTTGGAGCCTTTGTTGAACCCTGAGACTGAGCTGTTGGTGGTCGATTATCTCACCAGTCATATCGGAGATCCTATTATTGCTGATGCTCTGATTTCAGCGGCAAAGAAAAACCGTCTCGATCCAGCATTGGTGGTGGCGATATCTTGGCAGGAAAGTCGTTTTCAAGCTGTCGCAACGGGAAATAACAGCAATAGGAGCATTGATAGGGGGCTTATGCAGCTCAACTCAACCACTTTCAAACATCTGAATGAGAACGATTTTTTCGATCCCTATTTGAACGCGGATAATGGTGTTTCTTACCTGAGGAAGATACTACAACTGTCGGGAAACACCATTGCCGCTTTGGCCATGTACAATGCTGGTCCGAGTCGTGTCGATTCCCTGGGAGCCCCCAGGCAGACATTGGACTATGTTAGCTTAGTACTCGCATATCAGACAGATCTCATTCAGGGGTTTTATGATAAATACTCCACCGGCGGTATTTTGGTAAACCGCGATATCAAGCCCCTGAAGAACCCGGATTTCCTATAACAGTTCGAAATGGCAATTTCTCTCCAATACCGCCAGTATATCCGCGCGAGGTAATTATGATAGCATAGAATCAAGCCATGATTGTTGTTCTCAGAAAAAAAATTAGCGCTTCGCAGAAAGAACAGGTAGTCAATCTACTGACTGGCAAGGGTTTTATCATTCGCGAGATGGACAGTGAAGAGGATACGGTTCTCGGAGCCGTCGGTCATGCCACTATCGACCATCGAGAAATTGAAATACTTCCGGGGGTAGACCGTGTAATCCCTATAACGAAGCCATACAAGTTGGCATCCCGGGAATTTCACCCCGAAGACAGTGTTATCAGTATCGGACCCATCAAAATCGGTGGCACCCGCTTCGTTCCCATTGCTGGGCCCTGTGCCGTTGAGTCCAGAAAGCAGATACTGGAGTGCGCATGGGCCGTACGGGAGGCGGGCGCTGTGATGCTCCGGGGCGGCGCGTTCAAACCCAGAACTTCCCCTTATGCTTTTCAGGGTCTTGGCATTGAAGGACTTAAATACCTGAGAGAGGCCGGGGATGCTACGGGGTTGGCAGTGGTATCAGAGGTGGTATCAGCTAACGATGTTGACGCGATGAGCCAGTACGTTCATATGTTCCAGATTGGAACACGCAATATGCAGAATTACGAACTGCTAAAAACCGTTGGCTCAGCAGGAATGCCCGTTATCTTGAAACGCGGTATGGCCGCCACCATCGATGAATGGCTCATGGCCGCGGAATACCTGCTCTCTTCGGGAACCAACGACGTTATCCTCTGCGAGCGGGGTATCCGTACTTTCGGCCGGGCCACCAGGAATACCTTGGATATGTCGGCAATCCCCGTGGTAAAGGAACTGAGCCATTTACCGGTTATTGTTGACCCTTCTCACGCAATGGGCACCAGGGACAAGGTGCCGCCTATGGCATTGGCCAGCGTAGCCGCCGGTGCTCATGGTCTCATTATTGAGGTTCATACCGACCCCGATAAATCTTTCAGTGATGGTCCACAATCACTCTGGCCGCAGCAGTTCGAAAAATTGCTACGGGACATCGAAGCTCTCTGCCCGACCGTGGAACGGGAAATGGCCCGATTACCCGAACCCCATCATGGGGATGTGCTTCGGTCTCATTTGGATGGTTCTGGAGCGAATCGAAAGCCCAAAGTTGCCTTTCAGGGTGAACGTGGCGCCTACAGTGAGCGAGCCATCCTTAATTACTTTCCAGAAGGCGATGTGGAACCGCACCCCCTGCCCCATTTCAACGATATTTTTGCGGCAGTACTCGCCAGGGATGCTCAGTGGGGGGTGATTCCTATCGAAAACTCATTGGCTGGGAGTGTATTAGAGAATTACGATCTGCTTCTCAGATACACTGATGTAAAAATAGTCGGGGAAATCAAGGTTCGCGTTCGCCACAATCTTTTAGTCCTTCCCGGCACAAGCGAAAACCAGATTGCCAAGGTTTATTCCCATCCACAGGCCCTTTCGCAGTGCAATGCCTATATTACGAAAAAATCTTGGGTGACAGTGCCTTATTTCGATACTGCCGGCGCCGCGGCTATGGTAGCCCAAGAGGCCGATCCAACCCTCGCGGCCATCGCCAGCGCGACTGCCGCAAAGCATCATAAGCTGGAAATTCTAGCCGAGGATATCGAATCCAATCCTCGGAATTACACCCGTTTTGCCATTATAGCTCATGCCGATACGCCGATATCCGAAAACGTCAACAAGGTGTCATATACCTTTTCGATTAAAAGTCACCCCGGGGCTCTCGCCGATTGTCTGGAGGTGCTCAGAAGGCATCAACTCGATATGTCCAAGCTAGAGTCCCGTCCCATCGCCGGCAAACCATGGAGTTATATGTTCTATGTCGATGTTGTGCTCCCTGACGGACCGAAATCTTTCCAGAATGCCGAATCCGAAATTCGAGAAGCCGGAGAAGATTACAGAAATCTAGGATTTTATCGCTCGGCCTAGTCTTTTGCACCCCCTCATTAGCTTCGAATGCCTCATACGCCCATACCATTGAGTTCGTCGATGCCCGCCGCTCAAGTCAACTTGAAAAAGGCCTGGTTATTAAAGGTATGAAACCAAGCAGACTTGTATATTTCTTTTATTTCCCCCTGTTTTCCGTGATCATCACCACTCTGTTTGGTTGCCGTTTCTTGAGCACAGATCTGAGAGCAAGCATTCAGTTGCCGGAACTGACATATTGGAACAACCTGGATCAGGCAAATCATCAATTGCGCTGGGAACTATCCTGGATGAATGGCGATGGTTCACTCTCCACGCGCCATGTTAGCAGCAAAGCCTCCATAATGATTAGCCTGCCAAAGGAACATCCCGTTGTTGTGTGTGCGGTGCCCATAGTTTCCAAGCTACCCTCTTCTTTCAGATTTCGACCAGCAGGCTATCTCGATTCGGCGCATAAGCCCGCAGGGACAAAGTTGTCCCTTAGCTGGGAAGATGGTTTTTCCGCATTCTTCATGCTTGAACTAGCCCGTTCCGGAGTGTATCCGGGCGTGATCAACATCAGAAAATTCAAGGATGCAATCGCAAAACGTGGAGGTGAGAATCCCTGGCGCCTGAATTCACGCCATCTGAAGTCAAATTTCGCGAACGGTGATTTGTGGATATACAGTTTTCGTCGTCACCCAGTGCATTCCGTACATCTTTCTTTGGCGGAGGGTAGCTGGTATTCCGATTATCCCCCTGAGCCGCCAATGCGCTCCACTACCGAGGGTTGGAAGGGTGAACTCAGTGAAGGGCTGCACCAGTTTATTCGGGATTCCGGTATCGCTTCGGCTACTGTTTCAATCAATAAACGCGGAGAGGCGACTTTGCTTGTAGAGAACTGAAATCTGCGAAAGTAGTGGTAAGCAAAGCAGCCTCTTGAGCATCCTAAACCTGCCCTGGGAGACTCCAGTCGATCGGTGATATCCCGCGACCCTCCAGCCACTTGTTCACTTTCGAAAACGGTCTGCTCCCGAAGAATCCTCTTGATGCCGATAGCGGTGATGGGTGAGCCGATTCGACAACAAGATGCCGATTTCGATCGATGAATTCGCCTTTCTTCTGAGCATAAGAGCCCCATAGTACGAAAGCCGCGCCGGGGTGTTCTTTGTCGATGATATGAGCAATGCGGTCGGTAAACGTTTCCCATCCTCGATTTCTATGAGAAGCTGCCTTGTGACATTCAACTGTGAGAACTGAATTGAGCAAAAGTACTCCCCTCTTTGCCCAACAGCTGAGATTGCCGTGATTTGCTGGAGGAATTCCCAAATCGTCGGTCATTTCCTTATAGATATTCACCAATGACGGTGGTGGAGGCACACCGGAACTTACGGAAAAACAGAGCCCGTGGGCCTGGCCGGGACCATGGTAGGGGTCTTGACCGAATATCACCACTTTTATCTTGTCGAAGGGCGTGTGATTGAGGGCCGCAAAGATATCCGGCCCGACCGGATATATACTCTTTCCGGCCCGTTTCTCCGAAAGAAGAAACTGGCGCAATTCACGCATATAAGATTGCTCAAATTCACCTGAGAGTCGATCCAGCCACTGCGGATGAAGCTTGATTTCGCGTTTTTTCTCTTCTCTCATATTCGCACCCTATCGGACTAATGGGAATTTCAGGATGAAGAGCGCGCCTCCACCCTTCCGATTCCGCAATGTAACATGTCCTTCATAGCCCTTTGCAATGCCCTTGACAATGGCCAGCCCAAGCCCAGCATGGTAGGTCGAATCGGTCTCTGGCCGATCAGTATACCATCGTTCGAACACTTTATGAGAAGATTCAGCAGGAATTCCCGGCCCCCGGTCGGCTACCTGTATGCTCACCATGCCATCTTTTGGTTTATCAAGCAGAATTTCCACCGTCTCACCAGGTGGCGAAAACGAAATAGCATTGTCAATCAGGTTCAGTACCGCCTGAACCAGTCGGTCGGGGTCGGCATCCACGAAAAGCACTGGATCGGTATTTGCCGCGTCAACGAACTTCAAATCAACCTGACCTTTACGATGCCCAGGGTAACCATCCACGATGTTGCGAAGAATCATCCTCACATTGACGGCTTCCCGACGTCCCTGTTCAAGTCGAACATCGATGTCAATGAGCTCCTGGAGGTTTTCAAGCAGTCTTTGAATTCGCCGACTTTCACTATCAATCACTTTCAGGAAGCGAATGCTCTTTGGATCGGATATCTGTTCGGCGAGTTCGGACGCACTGAGAATGCTCGCCACCGGATTCTTCATTTCATGAGCCAAATCAGCAATAAAACCTTCCATGTAGTCGGTTCTATGCTGAAGACGTGACGATAGTTTGTGGAGAGCACGGGAGAGATCGGCCACTTCATCCTTACCCGATAGAGGTTTGAAGCGTGCCTGAAGCTTACCCCTCTTATCCAGAAGGCCCTCCGCCTGATCTCTCAGGCGTCCGACTGGCACCGTTACGGTTCTTGCCAAAAGAATCGAAAGAACCACGGCCACACCGATACTGAAGAGAAAGATAATCGCAATGTCTAATCGGAGCTGATAGAGATCGGAGAGAATGGCAAAGGTGGACCGAGATACCAAGATCGCTCCCACAACCACCTCATCGCGAAAAACCGGGATGGCCGAATAGAGAGTAACGGATTTCTGACCTCGTGAAATTCGGGTAGCCGCACCGTAGCGGCCATCCAATGCCGATTGCAGCTCCGGACCGTTGAGGATATCTCGATCGCTGTAATACTCTGCCTCCCTCACAGGTGTTACCGGAGGCTTGATAAACCTTGCCACTAGTTTATAGGCACGTGTGGGAAGGGCGCCTATGCGGTAAATAACGCTCTCTTCCGGATAATTGGGCGCTGTATCCTGTGTTTTTTCTTCCGAAACTGAAATCGCGTTGGATTGCGGAGACGGCCTGTTAGTCTCCGCATCGTCTATGGGAGCCGCGTAGTCCTCAGCCCCGACCGAATCGGCGATAAGGCGTCCTTCATTATTCACCACGCGCAAACGAGCATCGGTTCTGGCGCCCAAGCGTTCGAGTATGGTTGTGGCTTCTTCTTCCAAATCGCCCCCAGCCAGCGCGGATGCCAAGAGACGGCCCTGCTGAACCATCGCCCGCTCCTGACTCTCAAGAAGCTGAGATTCATAGGTACCCAGGAACAGGAATGCTCCAATGGGAAAAACTGCCAGAAGTAAGTTGAAAATAAGCAGTCTGGCTGTGAGTCCTTTCAATGGTCGATTCTCAATCTGTACCCCATCCCATAGATGGTTTCCAAAACCTTCTTTGCGGCGCCGGCAGCTTCGAGTTTGCGCCGAATTCTTTTTATATGGCTGTCAACAGCGCGCTCATTCACAAACTGGTCCTCCGGAAATACTTTCGCGTAGAGAGCTGACCGTGTACGAACCACACCGGGTGAACGCGCCAGTTCGGAAAGCAGACGATATTCGCTCAGAGTAAATACCATTTCAACACCGTCCCAGGTAGCCCGGTAGCTATCAGGAACAAGCTTCAGTAGACCTGCGTCAATGGGCGCTTCCCCCTGACCAATGCCCTCAGCCCGGCGGAGAATCGCTCGGACACGGGCCAGGAGTTCACGAACGCTAAATGGTTTGCCAATGTAATCGTCGCCACCTATTTCCAGTCCTAGCACGCGATCCAGCTCTTCGTCGCGGGAACTGAGAAATATCACCGGGGTTCGCCTATCAATATCCCGTAGAAGTCGGCAGAATTCAAGCCCGTCCATTCGAGGCATGAGTATATCCAGCAGATAGAGGCTTGGTGGGTCGTTCTGATGGGCCTCCCAGGCATCCTGGCCGTTGGGGAATGCGGATATCTTATAACCCTCCTTTTTGAGGGCATAGGCAAGATTGTCACGCAGAGCCGCTTCATCATCCACGATGGCAATGTGTTTCATTCCTGTGATTCTATCAGGTATACTCCTTATAATGCAAAGTCGCATCCCATCATTCGACGAAGCGGATCCGGGCACCAAAAGGAAGGAGAGCCAGCCTGGCGATCTTGATATGCTGCTGTCCGAAGGGAATGCCGATAATGGTGATGGATAGAAAAAACGCCATGACTAGGTGATATATGGTGAGTTCCCAACCAAACAGGATGACCCATATGAAATTCCCAATGGCACCGCCAATGCCGAAGTCTCCAATATACGTTTCCCTGCCGAATGGCATCAGTACATATCCGGCGAGTTTGAAGGCTTGAACGCCCAATGGAATACCTATGATGGTCGTACAGAGCAGGATGCCAACAACAAACCAAATAGAAGCGCCGATGAAGCCGCCGAAAATGAGCCAGAGTAAATTGCCAAGCACTCCCATAATCCCCCAGAATGAAACTATTCATGCCCGATCTTCAGAATCCCGGCGTCAAACGGGCTACTTTTCATGGCCGTGCAACCGGGCGCAACACCATGCAGCTATGGTAGATGATATCACCTCTGCTGACAAGTTTTGAGTGTTGGAGCTTACACATTGTTTTCGTTCGGCAATTTCCTAGACTGTATGCGGTCTTTGTAGATTGTGCGAATGATATTCTCGTCGGCACGGCGGCCCATGAGCCATCCGTAGCCCTTCCGTTCAACGAAAATGCCGTCGAAGCTGACATCCTGCCATGGGCGGATGTAGTAGGGTATGTCCTGTTCGCTGAGTAATCTTTCCATCAGGTCGGCTTCCACCATATTGGCCAAGATTAAGATGTTTTCATATTCTTCGTCATCTTTGTCCATCATCAACCCATTATCAAGCATCAAGTGATGGCTGCGCTAGGGGTTAACAAAATTCTAATCCCGTATTACGAAGTTCACCAGGCGATCGGGTACGGCTATTACCTTGAGTATAGTTTTCCCGATGATGCGTTGAGTAATTTTTTCATCTTCTCTTGCCAGTTCTTCAAGCTGCCTGATTCCAGTACCGGCAGCCACTCTGATTCTGGAACGCAGCTTGCCATTTATCTGGAGGACGATTTCCTTTTCGTCGTCCAGGGCGAGTGTTTCATCCCAGCTAGGATATTGGTGATAGGCCAGGGAGTCAGCATGCCCCAACTTTTGCCACATTTCCTCACCCAAGTGAGGGGCGTAGGGTGAGAAAATCAGCACAAAGGGTTCCCAGAGCTGGCGCCAGCATTCCTTTTCCCTGAACACTTCGTTTATAAATATCATCATTTGGGCAATGGCAGTATTGAATCCAAGCGCCGCGGTATCGTTGGCAACTTTCTTCAGAGTTTTATGCAGTAGCTTCACCAGATGTGCTGGCGGAGCCCCGTCGTTTATCTTCCGGCTGGAAACATCCCATACCCGATTGAGAAAGCGATGCACGCCGACGAGTCCGTTGGTTTGCCAGGGCATGGAGACTTCCAAAGGGCCCATGAACATTTCATATAGGCGCATGGAATCAGCGCCAAAATCCCTAATGATGTCATCGGGGTTGATGACATTTTTGAGGCTCTTGGACATCTTCGCAATGACTCTTTCAAGTTTCACTCCGCTGGCTCTTTCGGTATACACCTCTTCGCTGATATCCACTTCGTCGACAGGTACTAACACCTTGTCAGGGCGCATGTACGCAAAGGAGGTAATCATGCCCTGGTTGACTAGGCGAGCAAAGGGTTCCTTGTGGCTTACAAATCCCAAATCGAAGAGTACCTTGTGCCAGAAACGGGCGTAGAGAAGGTGAAGTACGGCATGTTCTGCGCCGCCGACGTAGAGGTTAACAGGCATCCAATACTTCTCTTTGGCGGGATTGACAAAATCTGCGTTGTTTTGGGGATCAATGTAGCGCAGATAGTACCAGCAGGAACCAGCCCACTGGGGCATGGTATTGGTTTCCCGCTTCCCCTTTCCACCACATGTGGGGCATTGGCAATTCACCCATTCATCGATCTTGGCCAGAGGACTTTCTCCAGTGCCGGTTGGTTGGTAGTTCTTAACTTCGGGAAGTGTGAGGGGCAATTGATTTTCGGGCACTGGAACGATGCCGCATTGCGGGCAATGAATCAGGGGTATTGGTTCGCCCCAGTAGCGCTGGCGACTGAATACCCAGTCACGGAGTTTGTAGTTGATGGTTTTGAAGCCAGAACCGTCTTTTTCGAGCTTCCTGATGATAGTGTCGATGGCTTCCTGCTTCCCCATTCCATTTAGGTAGTCCGAGTTAACATGGGGGCCATCGCCGCTGAAAGCTTCGATTGCGATATCACCGCCTTTGAGTACTTCGATGATGGGCAAATCAAATTGCTTGGCAAATTCCCAATCTCGTTGGTCGTGGGCTGGAACAGCCATGATAGCTCCAGTACCGTAGGATATGAGTATGTAATCGGAAATCCAGATGGGTATTGGCTTGCCGTTCACAGGGTTGATGGCATGGACGCCGGTGAACACACCACTTTTTTCCTTAGCCAGGTCAGTTCGTTCCAAATCGCTCTTGTAAGCGGCTTTATCAATATATGCTTCCACTTCCAAGCGCTTATCGTTAGTTGTGATTCTGCGAACCAGTGGGTGTTCGGGGGAAAGCACCATGTAGGTGGCGCCGAAGAGTGTGTCCGGTCGGGTTGTGTACACTTCGATATAGCTCTGTGTGTCCGCCTCGCTTGAGAGGGGGAAGCGGACATTAGCCCCCTCGGAGCGGCCTATCCAATTGCGTTGCATGGCTATGATGGAATCATTCCAGTCAAGCGTATCTAGATCATTTAGAAGCTCTTCAGCATAAAAGGTAATCTTCAGCATCCACTGCCTGAGATTCTTGCGTTGAACGACGTGGCCACAGCGTTCGCATTTGCCGTCTTTCACCTCTTCGTTGGCCAAACCGGTTTTACAACTGGAGCACCAGTTGATGGGCATATTGGATTCGTAGGTCAGACCTTTTTTATGGAGTTGAAGGAATATCCATTGGGTCCATCGATAGTACTCCGGTGTGTGTGTTCGCACCTCCCGGCTCCAGTCATAACTGAATCCCAGGCTTTTTATCTGTTTTCTGAAGTGACGTATATTGTGTTCGGTGGTTTCCAGTGGCGGTTGGCCCGTATTGATTGCGTAGTTTTCCGCGGGCAGTCCGAATGAATCGAAGCCCATGGGATGCAGAACATTGTACCCATTCATCCGCAAATAACGGCAGTAGATATCTGTGGCCGTATAACCTTCGGGATGCCCCACGTGAAGGCCGGCTCCCGATGGATAGGGGAACATGTCCAAGATGTATTGGCGCTTCTCTTCAGGGATTTCTGGATCTTCAGTGGTTTTGAATGTTTGGTTTTCCTCCCAAAATCTCTGCCATTTGGGTTCGATATCTCGAAACGGGTAGCTGCTCATGGAGGCGATAGTAGCCACTTAGCGAGGGGAAGTCTAGTCGCCAAATAGGATGTATCGATATGGCGAGTCGCTCTCATTTCAGGGGCCTTGTTGAAAACGTGAAATAAGAACTATCCTTAAAAAGCTATGATGCATCGTTTCCTTCCAAGACTGCTATTACTATGTTTAGCTAGCAGGCTCAATGCGCAAGATATAAGCCCCGCAACCTTGGCCGCGGATATGATCGATGAATTCCGAGATTCGGTATATCTTCAGAACATTGGCGACGATGAACTCCATCGTTTGTATCATAGGCTACGGATCGATTTGTGGCGCCTGGAATTGAGTGATCGAGAACGGCAGTTTCAGCTTGCTCGCTCCGCCTATTACATGGCTCGGTGTTATCAGGCCTTCGACAGCGTCGAAGAGGTATTGGCCCACGATAGCAATATGCGTCGGGGTCAATTCAGAACGATTCAAAAGAGCTATACAAACCTACCGGATATTATCGCTCTTTATGAAGAATCCATGGCACACGCCCAAAGCTATCTTGAAGGCGGCCAGGATGCTCGGGGTGTGAGATTGTATGCCGAAAGTCTTAGTCAGCTTTCCACTCTGAAAACATTTGGCTTCCTCATGTCCAACGGAGTTAAGATTCAACCCCTTGCTGAAGAAGCAATTGCACTGGATGCCACGGAGGTGAAGGCCCACATTCTCTTGGCCTCCCGCTATATTTATTCCCCGAGTATCTGGGGCGGCAATCCTGATCGGGGCATTGCTATGCTGACGGATATCAATCGTATGCCCAATCTGGACCGGGAGGATGCTCATAACATCAATTTTGGTATCGGTTTTGCCCATACCATGGCGAAGAGGTGGAACGATGCCCTCCCCTTTTTCCAGCGGGCACTGGCGATATATCCCGGTAATATCTCCGCAGAAGCGATGATCATACTGTGTGAGAATGCAATAGAAAAATAGTTATATGATAGTGTAGAATATTATCCAATACCTGATATCGTGCTATCAATTGAGTTTCATGATAATGATTCTGAATATTTATTGCTTAATACTCCTCGCGTTTGCCTGCTGGTTTGTT
>Ga0066192_1000023_pt1 | contig 36770 bp, 28 predicted proteins | sample WorMetvacBELIZE1_FD_58707 | JGI IMG/M metagenome (GOLD analysis project Ga0066192, IMG submission 58707) | Marine gutless worms symbiont microbial communities from Max Planck institute for Marine Microbiology, Germany - Olavius vacuus BELIZE.1... | ecosystem: Host-associated > Annelida >... | reverse complement strand
TCGTGGCTGTCTATTACCCCGGGAAGCTATGGCCATGGCCTTATCCATGGCATATCGCATCGACGGATAGTTTTTGAGATCTTTGCTTCGGCGTGTAACAATGAATCGCTCATTGGGCTTGCCTGAATCATCAGTATACCATTCTCTGACAACTTTTACATCGTTGTCAAACTCCTTCAATAGATCACGCACGCATTTCCTCCTATGAGTCTTTAGTAAGTACCATCATTTTTTGATACCATTCAAAAAAGCAACTGGTTCTTAATGTTTAGTCAATTTTGAGATAGAAATCCACCACATTTAATTTGGATATGATTTTGGCACGCTCATTTTGAGATAGTTAGGGGCACGGCGAATCCAACGCGTTCAGTTATCAGGATTTCCCAAGGTGATTCGTTTGCCGGAACGGCCATATGTTTTCGTAAGCTGTCGGAGTTGCCGGGCCGTTCTTTTATCGAGCGAATCAGTCGTTGCGCGCCATATCCAATTACCCCCCAGGGTGCCCGGCGTATTAAAGCGGGCATTGCCGCCAAGATGCAGTATGTCCTGAAGTGGTGTGATGGCCAATTGAGCGACAGAGGCCATCGCGGCTCTTATCATTGCCAAAGCGGCTGTTTCGCCACTGGAATCAGATGGAATGCTAAGATATTCGGCGGCCTTGGTTTTAACTGATGGTGTAGCCTTTTCGAACCATCCCGCGGATGTATCATTGTCATGGGTCCCCGTATAGACCACGCAGTGTTCATCGTAATTATGGGGGTGATGGCCATTTTCTTCCGAGGGATCGAATGCGAATTGCAGCACTTTCATTCCCGGATATCCACATTTCTTGAGGAGCGCCAGCACATCATCTGTAATGATTCCCAAATCTTCGGCAATAATCGGCAAATCACCCATTACTTCTCGCACACGGGTGAAAAAAACCTCACCCGGGGCGGGAATCCAGTTTCCATTCACAGCCGTCGATTCACCGAAAGGCACCGCCCAGCAGCCCACGAAGCCCCTGAAGTGGTCGATACGAAGTACATCGTATTGCGACATTTTATTCTGAATAACCGATAACCACCAAGCATATCCGTCCATAGCCATACGTTCCCATCGATATATTGGATTGCCCCACAGCTGTCCGGTGGCGCAAAAAAAATCAGGCGGAACACCGGCCACCAGTATTGGGCGTTGCTCATCATCCAACTGGAAGAGTTCCGGATGGGCCCAACAGTCTGATGAGTCGAAGGCGACAAATATTGGAAGATCGCCAATGATGCGGATACCGCGACTGTTCGCGTACTTCTTTATTCTTTCCCACTGCCGGTGGAAAAGGTACTGAAGGAAGGCGTGAAACCTGATATCCTCTTTTTTTTCCTCCGATTCATGATTCAAGGCATCCTGTTCCTTGAGTCGAAAACACTCTTCCCATTCATCCCAGCATTTACCGGAGTGACGATTTTTCAAGACCATGAAGAGACAAAATTCATCCAGCCAGTGAGCAGAGGAACCGCAGAACTCATCAAATTCAAGCATTGAGATTCCGTTTTCTCCTCCAGTAGAGAATTTTCCGGAGGCAAAGCGTTCCCATGCCAGAAAGAGTACCTTGGTTTTGGCAGGTATGAGCGATCCATAGTCAACATGACTTGCGGGCAAGCTCGCCAAGTGACTCAAATCCTCTCTGGTAAGCAAATTCTGTTCAACAAGATAATCCAAATCGATGAGGTTCGGGTTACCGGCAAAGGCGGACAATCCCTGATAAGGGGAATCGCCAAAACCGGTTGGAACCAGGGGGCAAATTTGCCAATAACTCTGATCGGCCATTTCCAGCCAATCGATGAAGGCAAGAGCCTCTGCTCCAAGGGTTCCGATTCCGTATAATCCTGGCAATGCCGAAGGATGAAGGAGCACCCCACTAGCGCGTTGAAAACTCGCCATATCAAATTCCTCAATTCTAAACTCGCCGTCGATGTTAGCCACATCGTGGCTGAAGAATCCTCATGATATCGTTTTTGAACAGATCAGGGAAAGTCACCGGAGTATTTTTGATGATTCGCTCAAGGTGGTATTGCACTTGCCGTGCGGTCGCGGCAAAGACATCCGGGCATGTCAGAAATGGGCGAAAATGTGGCAATTACCTGAAGAGTATTGGCAAACATGCGAAATCGTCGAAAATCAAAACGACCATTCTTGAGGAAGGCCTGTTGATGACGCTAATGAAAGTCCTGGTTGTTTTTGTTTCCCTTGCGATATTGATAGCGAACCTTTTGGTACTTTAGTTTTTAAGCTGATCGAATAGTCCCGGCCACTATGCGAATGTCTCTTCATGCCCTCGCCGATTCGATGTCCACAAAAACCGGTTTTTATCGGGTTTATCAGCGTTTATTAGCGAAAAGGACCCTTCCTAGCACACTGTGGGGTTATGGGCGGGCTCTTGGCTTTCATCCGCACTTCTGATGTGTTAGATTTTACCTATGGAAATTTATACAATCGGGTTCAAGGAGCAGCATGATTTTCTCAGAAGCACTGCTGCGCCCATACTTGATATCAACGAGGATGTGGTTCAGACGGCAAACGCCATGCTTACCACGATGGCGAGGGGCAATGGAATAGGCCTCGCGGGTCCCCAGGTGGGGCTTCTGCAGAGAATTTTCGTGGCAAAGATCACTGATGAAGACCCGCTGGTATTCATCAATCCGGAACTGATCGCGACCAGTCCTGAATTATCCACTTATGAGGAAGGCTGCCTGAGTATCCCCAAACAATATGCCGATGTGAAACGGCCGTCGCTGATTCAGGTTCAGGCATGGAATACCCGGGGGCGCCCCTTTACCCTGGAGGCAAATGGCCTTCTGGCTACACTGATACAGCATGAAATAGATCATTTGAATGGAATCTTATTCATCGACCGTGTGAGCGAACGGGAAAAGAAGAAAATACTGAACAAATTCGATGTCGAGCTTTCCGATCATACGAAGGTTGAATGAGAATACTTTTTGCTGGAACTCCGGATATCGCCGTTCCTTCATTGGAATTGCTTGCCGCGGAATCTGATGTGGTTGGGGTTCTCACGGTTCCCGACAAGGCCTCGGGTCGTGGGCGTCATGTCATCTCGCCGCCGCTGAAGCTTGCCGCCGAGCGCCTGGACGTAGCAGTTTTCCAACCTGCGACTCTGGATTCCAGCATCAGAGATCGAATAGGGAAACTGGGCGCGGAACTCTTGGTGGTTTTTGCCTATGGGCATTTTTTTGGACCGCGATTTCTTGCCCTATTTCCGTATGGGGCCATCAATATGCACCCCTCGGCCCTGCCCCGCTATCGTGGTCCCTCTCCTCTTAGCGCCGCAATACTCGCCGGAGATGAACACATCGCGCTAACGGTTCAGCGAATTGCGTCGGAAATGGATGCTGGGGACATACTCAGGCAAACCCCCTATCCCCTTAATGGTGATGAAACGACCGCGTCACTTACCGAAGCTGTGGCTCTAGCCGCCGCTCCGGAAATCTTAGCAGTTGTCAATCAGATAGCTGAGGGCAGCGAAACCCCCATGCCTCAAGACCATCAGAAGGCCACATACTGCCAGCTTGTGAACCGGGAGGACGCTCAGCTTGATTGGAATGAGTCCGCTGAAATGATTCAGCGCCGGGTACGGGCCTATATTCCCTGGCCACGCGCCCGAACCGTGCTCAAAGGTACAACCCTTGTTATACTCGAAGCTGCAGTTATCCCCCAAGAGAATTCTTCTATGGAGCTAGGCGCCATTATAGGTGTGGACAAGTCCAAAGGTATCCTGATACAAACGGGAGAGGGTATTCTCGCTGTGAGTCGCCTGCAGCTAGCATCCCGGAAACCTATGAATTTTCGCTCTTTCCTGAATGGCGTCAAGCTGGTAGCCGGTACGGTGCTGGGAGTACATTCATGATAACTAAGAAGCCAACGGTCAGCAGGCAGGCTAGCCGGAAATCTCGTAAGCACAACAACAGTTTTCAAGAACGCGATAGGGCCAGCGCTTCGCGGAGGATGTCACTGCTGCCCAATTCACCTGGCGCAAGGGCCGACAGTTTGAGCATGCAGGCTGATGATTCGATGCAGAAGATTTTTTTCCGACGTTCTCTCATAACAATTGGGGGAGCCTTGTTTATGATGCTGTTCTTCTCAGTTGTGTTTTTTTTCCTCGTTGTCAGGGGGGCTGAGCGTACAGTTGTTCCCGTGATCGTTGATGAAGAGTTAGTGAACGCTTTGATAATGCTTCAGGAAAGAGAGTTATACCCACGCCTTCATGTGAAATACACGGGCAATCCTTCGGATAGGGGGAAGGTGATCGCACAAGATCCGAATCCGGGCCTATATGTGAAAGCTGGCCGACGGGTGAATATCGTTGTGAGCCAGGGCGCGATTGCGGATCAGGTGGAGGACTATGTGGGCTTCACACTTACCGAGCTAAGGGCGCACCTTGCTTCGTTGTTTTCCACCTACACACCTCTCATGGTGATTCGCGAACCTGTCACCTATGTCTACAATGACGCGGCAGAGGGAACCATACTTTCCCAGAGCCCTCCTCCAGGTACACCTTTGGGAGAACCTGTCGATCTCATTCTCGTTGTCAGCCGGGGTGTTCAGGATAGGTCGGTGATAATGCCTGATTTCCGGAATGATACAGCCGAAACAGCCATGAAATCCCTCGCGCAATTTCCCCTGTCCTTTTTCTTTGTCGAAGATGATGTCCCTCCTGAGGGCAGTGTGATCCGTATCACCTCTCAATCCCCGGCGCCCCAATCCCAGATCAGCCCAGATGACGCTGTCAATCTCCGATATCGCCGCCCAGCATCCTGGCCCGATGGCTACAGATACGGACAATTCGATTATACCATGCCCCATTACCCAGTTTCCGTTTCGCTTAAAGTCATTATCCGCGAAATTGACTCTGAAGAGAGAGAGCTGTTTTCCATGCCTCACTCAGGTGGTCGATTGACTTTTCCATACCTGCTTCCCGAAGGCGCTTTTGTCATTCTGATAGTGAACGAAGAGGAGGAGTATCGACACGCGGTAGCTTCTGAACAATAGCTAATCAATCCACGCCTCCCGAAACGTGGAGGCATTCTCGTTCCAGAATTCAAGCATGCGCTGTTGAACGCCATCAAAGTACTCGTTCTGCATGCGAAGGGCCTCTTTGCCGATCCACCGCCAATGCCAACTTTCCCATTGGTATCCTGTGAACTCTTCCATGCCGAATGGATAGGACTGGCTCCACCCAAATTCACCGGCATTTTCCATCATCCAAGTTCTATCCGGTTCATCGGCAAATTGGGTGGTGATATCTCCAATATCCACAGTCGTTCCAAGCTGATGCTGACTAGCGCCCGGCCGGGCAATGTAGCGGGAGCTCCGATCCTTCCCGTCGATGACCGAATAGCGCTCAAAGAGCCTTCTTTGATATTCAAATGAGCGGTAAGCGGAACTGACAATCAGGGTAATTCCATCCTCACTGGCCGCTCTGGACATGGCTCCCAGAGCCTCTGCGGCGTTTTTCCCCAATAGAAGGCCCGCTCGTCCAGGGAAAACACCCTCGATGCTGTCGATGCTTACTAGATTTTCAGGTACATAGTCTTCAGGAAGGAGATGGTTTTTGTCGATGAGCAGAATTTGCTCATCCGGTAGGTGAATCATAGTCTCAGCAAGGGCCAGAAAACCCTCAGGATCCGCAAGGGCTGCCGCGGGCAGTCCACTGAGGCGCTGAGGAAAATCTTCGAAGGTGAAAATCATGTGATGGTTGAAAGAAGCGGATGATATGATGGATTTTGCTACTTTGATTCCGGCATGGCATCCGTAAAGAAGGATGAAGAGCGCCAAAGCCGCCAGAACCCGTCGAATCATATGTAAAAATATAACATTTTTTCAAGAGAGGTGACCAAGGGGCACTTCACATTATAATGGTAGCGTGAGCAGGTTCAATGAAGCCCATAAAGAAGCCAGAGCTACGATGGCCCGCGGAGCCTTTCGGGAAGCTTTCGCGAGAATTGTTGATGTACCGGTTGGCCGGCCCGATGAGTTGTTCTGTAAGATCGCGTTGATGGCGGATTCGGGAATCGCGCTTAGGGATGGTTCAATATTGGAATATGGTCTTTACCTGCTGGAGTATCAAAAGGCGGATATCTTGGCTGTTCCCTCATTGGCGCCTTTCTACTGGGTCAATCTGGCCAACTTGAGGGCCAATCTCCTCGCCATACAGGAGGCCGAAGGTGGAAAACGATGTTGGTACGACCGAACTGTGTCGGCGCCGGCTCGGAAAGCGTATAAGAAGGCCTATGAAACCGCGGGGGACGATGCGAGTCTTAAGGTGCGGATTCTAGCAGCCCACGGTCGTTTTCTGATGGGGCTGGGCCGAGATTGGGAGGCCTTTGGTCTGTTCAATACTGGCCGCAAACTCAACGCGAGCGATAAGGACTGTCGTCTGGGCCGGGTTGAAACCCTGGCAAAGATAGCGGGGACCGCGCCGGCGCTGGAAAACGATTTGCTCCGGGAGGCTGCCGATCAGCTCAACGAATATCTTGATGACTCTGATAGGGATGAGTCTGCCGAAACTCTGGCCTTTCAGCTAAGCGAACGCTTGGGTGTTGATGGTGAAAGAGAGAAGCTCTTATACCCCAAGAATACGATTATAACGGACTCGGAAAGGGAACATTCCATGGTGATATACTCCCTCAAGCACAATTTGTATCTCACACCCTGCGCCACATGCCGCCTCTGTGACCGATCAGTGGGAGACGCGGCCGCTCTGGGCGCCCAGCACGCGGTGGTGGGGGGGGGTGGGCGATATCGCAAAATGGCGCTTCTAACCGGTCGACTCACTGAGCGCTATCGGGCGCTGCGAGCGGCCCTTATCGACCACTGCCATGGCACTGAGCTGCCCGATGCCGCCAACAATCATCCTCATTTTCCCGAGGTGGAGGGGTGGCGGCCTCTACCGTCGGCTACCGCCTCACTGCTCAATTCACTACCGGGCGGTACCGCGGTGCTTGAGGGCATGGCCTACTGTGTCGCCCTCTTTCTTGGGAGAGAAACCCGTGGGCCGATCAAAATCGACCACATCCTTGGCTCTCCCGGCGCCCCCGGCAGCGGCTTGATTGGGCAAACTAATCCGGCTCTTCATGGCTTCTGGGATCTTTGGGCAGATGGGGTGGAAGGACTTATCGAGGGCGCCGACTTGCCGGAACTTGTTGCCCGTGCTCTTTCTACAGAAGCGGTAGAACACCTGGCTTTGGATTCTGATGCCCTGAGCTCTCGTTCCCTGAGTCTTCTCGGATGGCTGAGAAATCTCATCGGCTATCTGATACTCATGACGGATAGGGACGCGAGAGGCGATAAGGATGCGGCTCCGCTATGGCTATTGCAACCTTTTTTACTTCCAAAGAAGTAATTGCTTGCCTGGCGCTGTCAGGGTGAATTATAATGATGGATGAAGTCGCGCACCATTCTGTACGGTAGAGGAATATGCCAATGTCGAGTGTAATCACTCCCGAGTCTCGGATTTTCCGTATTGGGCAAGAATGCTATATTGCTTATCTCGGAAACGATCGCAATGACGTTCGTCCATTTCTACGCATTGGGAACACAAAAAATATCCCGAATGAGGTTCATGAAGTTGTCAATACAACCATAATAAGCGACGACCATATCGGTAATCCTCTTCAAGAGATACTCATCGCTACCCAATTTCATGGCAAGTATCTTGGCGATACAGGCGTTGTTGCCACTATTCGGCGTTTTTTCAAGAGCTTCGATCTTCCCGTTGAAGATGTAGCCGATTATCGACAAATCAAGGATGGCGAACGTCGGCACATGGTTTGGTTTTATTCCAGGGGAAACCTTCATCTGAGATACGACGATCAGGTTATCTTCAATCTCCAGAGGCGGGAGAAGGAAGATCGCCATTTCGTGCAGCTGTACGAAGAGGCTAAGGTTGAGTTTTTCCGCAATCCTCTCAGGTATATACGGCAGGATTTTTCCGGAGCGGGCATGGTGCTTACCGAGGGAAACGCCTTCTGGTATGAGGATGGCGATTTTCTTTCTCTTGAGGCCCATCCAGGGTTTATCGCGTTGCTGATGTCCCAAGGTATCGACCCCGATTTTGTAAGCTCTGTCGCGTACAATCTTAGCTCAGACTCGATAGACTCCCCGGATTCCGCTATTTTCGTTGGCTTTCTCAAGAGAATTAGACAACACCGCAAGCAGCTGCGCGTGATTACTAGCGAACCTGAACTCATGCAGAAACTCAAGCTTCTGTTCCCGAAGAAAACCGATACCCCCTCCTCCCTGGAAGTTGTTGGTGCATCCGGCAAACAAAAGGCCATGTTTCGCGAATCCATTGTGACATTTCGAGAAGGTAAATGGCAGCTGCATCGGGTTGGACTGCCGCCGATAAGTGCTCATGGGGAATTCCAGAATGGCGTCGGTGTCGATATCGAGAAAGGCACTCTCAAATTCAACGATGGCGAGATTGAAGAGGAATTTCGGCTTCCTCCGGGATTTCCAGTGGAATTTTTGGAACTGGATGTGCCCGAGCAGCAGCTTATTGAACGATATCTCGGATACGCCATGCGCAACATGCGCGAACTTCTCAACGATGGAGAAACCCAAGCTGTTTCGGCCATTGAGAAATACCTGCGCTTGCTCATGGATTTCGTTACAGCCGCCAAAACCGTGCAGCCTACGCTACTCAAACAAAGCACCTCCGATGTTCAAGACTTCCTGCATCGATGCGAACCCTCAGAAAACGGTTTGTCGTGGTTTTTCTTTTCGAACGCCCATTCCATTCTTGAGAGATTGCTGCCCAGGCTGCCGGAGGAACGCGGCCTTCAGAAAAGTTCCGATCAGGTTGCCAGCGTTCTCCAGAACGCTTTGGCTCGCCTCCCAGATCCCAACCCCATCCTGCCGTTCTTTGGGGATTTCTACCTTGGCGGCCAACCTTGCCTCCTGTGGCGAGCTACGAAAAGAGGCTGTGGCGCTGCTGATCTCGCGGCTGCCAAAGCCATCAATAATCGCATCGCGGGAATCTCCACTCTTGATGAAACTCCCTGGAATGAGGATCTGGATCGTCTTCTCAGGCTCATACGCAGTTTGAAAAACGCTGGCGCCGGCTTTCTCACGGATGAGGAACTGGAACTATTGAAAACCTCGGATAGCGCTAAGGATGACGCGCAAAAACGTCAGCAGCAGACAATTGCGGTTTCCGAGATCAGCCAAGGTCGCCAAGGACAAAGTGATACTCAGTCCCGTGAGGTGAAAATTGGTTCAGTGGGGATACGACGGTCTGTGAGAAGAGTGAAAAAATGGCCGTGGATACTCCTTATTCTTCTGTTGCTTCTGCTTGGGGGGGCTGTCGCGTGGGACTTATTGGGTAGCGCCCCATGGGGCCAGATACTCCCATGGGGAAAAACAGTCATGGACGACGCATCGGGGTCTCTTGATACGACAGTCGGGAAATTGGAAGATGGCGCAGAAGATAGTAGTGTGGAAGATGAACGAACTGACGAATTCGCTGATGAAGCATCCGATGAGAAGGCTGAGGACACCGATCAGCCCCCGACTATCATCATCGATACGGATGTGCCTCCTAAAACCATTGAGGAGGTGAGAGCTTACCTCAATGTTGCTGAGCGTGTTAATATCACAGAGGTGGATATTCATCTGGCGGCCAATGAGATTGCTGTACTTAACGGCTACAAAGATTTAGACTATAAGGTGTTTACCGGCTCCGATCCCGATTGGATTTATCCGGGAACAGTCTTAGCGTTGCCGGAATCGGGAAATCACCGGGTAACAGATGGGGATACGATATGGTTCCTGGCGGCACGGCGGCTGCGAATTGACGTAGAAGGCAACCTTAGGGCATATGACAACGCTGTAGCAGTTTTGCAGGATCGTTCATCCGATGCCTCTGCTCGCGATTCGGCTATGGATAGCCTGAAGCGGATTGTAGCAGAATCCAGAGTGGCCGCCATGCGCGAAATGGCTGAAAACGCGATATCATCGAGTCTATAGAGTGGAAGACTATGAATTTATGAAGAAAAGTGAGTTTTTATGTGATCTCTTTTGACAAAAGCATTGTCAGGATATAATCTCTATATGAGAATAGGTTTTACCGTCGGGCATAAGTTCGGCTGTAAAGAACACAAAAAATGATTAAGGAGAATTAAATGGCTGGCGAACTTCCCAAAAGCCCAAACGTGTTTCATCCGACCCAACCCTCTGCTGTTGGTTCACGTAACTCTCTAGCACAAGAGGGTCGTGATCAGAAACTCGAATACGATCAACTCGTCAACGAAGAATCAGAGAAGGTATTGAAAGTTGTCAAGTCGAAACTTCCCCAGGAAGTTTTGAATGAACTTGACATCATGGGTGGTCTGAAAGAAAAGGTTTTTAATTATTTCAACCAGAACTATCAGAATATGTTCAATCGGTATATCGTCACGACTGAAGATGAGATGGTGAAGAAGATTCGCCAGTTCGTCGACAAGGAAGAAACCAAGAGTCTAGCCCGATATACACCCAAGGAGATGGCCGAGCTTCTTGATCAGGTTGGTGGCGCGGATAAGTTTAATACCGGTGAAGTTGAGAAGTCCATCGTCAATATGTATGGACATCTTCAGGGGCATATTCAGCGAGGTGTCAACGATCTTGAGAATGAGACCAACTCACTGCTCCGGCAGAAAGCTGATGTCGGCGCTTTCATCCGCGGTGAAAACGCTTACTCTGTGGTGAAGTGTTCCTTTAAGGACAGCCAGAACAAGCCCAAAACCGTCACCGATGTGAAACTGTCCATCAATATACTGGATGCGGAGCTCATCAGCCCCATTTTTCAATATCAGTCGACCGTCGAAAACATCATCAAAGATCAGATTTCCAAAACAATCACCGACATGATCGATCGAGAAATTGAGGCATTCCAGGATCAATTGGTCGATGAAGGCCGAGAAGAGCTCTCCGATACCGAACTGATGTTTGAGCGAATCAAGAGAGTGCCTGAGTTCACAGATGATGATAAGGATTCTGAGGATTCGAGGCGCTACACCTTCATGGCCAAGAACCTTGTGGAAAAAATTGAAGGGCTTCGCGCCGAGATTGACCCGGAGGAATTCGATCCTCAAAATATTCGAGAGAACATCAAGCGTATTATCGACATTGAGAATATCAGGAACCGGGGGTTCAATACTGCCGTCAACAATATCACCTCCATTCTCGATACCTCAAAAATGGGTTATCAGTATATTGAAAACCTTAAGAATGCTCGTGAACTCATCATTCGCGAGTACGAAGATGTTGATATTTCCCGTTTGCCTGATGAGCGCTATCAATTGAAACTCAAATTCTACGATCACGCGCAGCTTGAGAATATGCGCCGGGCCTATGACAAGCAGATGGAAGAGTATGTCAAGGAAATCACCCACATATACGATGTCGCTCTCGTTGTATACGAAGACAAGAAGAGGGGCTGGGGCTATATCAACGATTTCGATGATTTGAGCGACAGGGTTGCCGGCAAAATTCGAAAAAAGAAGGAAGAATCAGGGGATCCTATCTTCGAGGAACAGGAAAAGCTTTGGAATGAGATTTTAGAGCTTAAGGCTGAAGATACTGATGTAGAGCGACTGAACCAGACCTATCTCTATGAGAAGGATTTACTCAAAAAGGTGCTCAGAGTAGCGCGAGAAAAAGTAAAAATGACCTTCGGATATGAAAATCCTAAGATAAGGGTTGAAATGGATAAGCGCATTGATTTCCTCGAAAGGGAATTTGAGTATTTTGACTACTCCATCAATCCGTATCACGTTCAGCCCGGTCTTGTGCTGGATGTCGATATCACGAGCATAAAGAGGAAGCGCTTTGTGCTTAATGCCATGGCCAACGTACTCAATGAGTTCCTCAATGGCATATCAAAGGGCTTCCAGGATGCGGCATTTGCTTCCTTTAAGCGCCGACGTTCCACAGTTCGCAGCGATATCGACCAGAGCTTCGCGGCTGAGGAAGTGGCTACACCTTCACAGAGTCAGTATGCCGACGCGATCAAGTCCAAAAATCAGGCAGAGTCACAGCAGCCCAAGGGCAAAGCTGATGTTACTCCTTCCAGGTCGTCGAGGGCGAAGAAAAAAGTAAATCTCGATGAATTAAGCGAGATGTAATGCATGACAGTCGCGTCAATTCGGAATAATCAGCTTGGTGTTTTAAGCCGTAGGGCTGGCTATAACTTAGCGTTGCGCCATTTTCGAACGACGCAGGATTTTGCTGCGGGCGTTGCTGAGGGATACAATCTTGCCGACCTGCTCAACCCTGCCTTGGCGGATCTGGAAATCGAAGATTTTCAGATCCGGCCTGTGCTGAACATCCTGTTGTCAGAGAAATTCCGATATGCGTATGCGTCTCAAAACTTAAAGCGCGAAGTTCAGAATGTCACCAGACTCAGAAAAATCGTGGCCACCTGGACAAAAATCCAGGTGGTTTTGGTGTACACCGATACCAATGGTGGTGTGTACCCCTTAAATCCGGAAGTTCCTGAACCTTGGGAGGCGGCATTGCCTCTTGCAATGGACGAGCATATCACCTGCTATGCCGGCTCGCTTGATGATGTGGGGCCGAATGTCCTCGATTCGGCTGTCGATGATGTTTTCAAGCTTCTCTATGGCGCTAAAATAGTTGGCAAGCCCGCTTATAAGTCCGCGACAAGCTTCAAGCGTTTCTTAGAGAACGAACCGGAAGCACCCGCCCCTCTACAGTTAGCGAATGAGCCATCAGCAAGTCAGGTCGCGGCAAAGCAGTCTCCTCCCCCATCCCCGCCCAGTACTGGCGGATCGAAGAAGCTTACTGCGAAAATCGCGGTCAATGTCACCAATGAACTTTTTCATAATGGCAATGTGGAAGCATGGAAGCGAATCATTGAAAGCTACCAATTCAAGTACCCCGCTTTGGACGTATTGATTTGGTATGAGGGGGAGCGCATCAATGACATCAATGCTCTTTTTAAGTGGGGAAAGGTAAAGCACGGTGTTCCGATACTATTTAGCGTCGCAGGCGACAAGCCTTCCGAAGTTTCAAAGTTGCGGAAATATCTATTTGAAGGGGCGAGTCCACGCTTTGAAGCGTTTTTACACGGCGCCCATGGAACGGTTCTAAAGCTTTTTTGAAATGATTGGCATTGGCGCGAATCGCATTTTCGTATCAGTGTTAGCACCGGTTGCTGGCATTTGTTCGGGAGGGGTGTAATGAAAGATATATTTGCGTACAGCAGCAGTGAGTTCACCAAAGATGAGGCAATGATCCAGTATTTTGGTATGCGTGGGCGGAACCTCATGGATCTGGCGGCGCTGGGCATACCCATACTCCCCGGTTTCATCATTACCGAGGCCTTTCTTGCGGAAGATGAGGAGAATCCCAAAGCCCACGAGCCAGTTTATCTTGATTCTTTCAGCAAGATGGGTGATATTCTCGAAAAAACCTGGAATGGAAAAAATCCCCTCTTGGTGAAATTAGTGGTGAGTCCTATGTTAAACATGGTTCACACTTTTTCCAGCATCCACAACGTCGGTCTCTGTGATACCACGATTGCTTCCTTCGCTCATTTCGTGGGAGAGGATTTCGCGTATCATGAATATCGCGGTGTTCTGCTTCGGATAGTCGAACTTGAATTGCTTACTGTCGCCAATAATTCCAGACGTGTTCTGCTAGAAAAAACTCACAATGACCTAAAGAAATCCAAAACCACCGCATCCATAAAGAAATCACTCGCGAAAGTGAAGTCGGTATATCCCGCGGATGTATTCTCCCACGCGACATCCCAGTTTCAGTTTGTCAAGGATTTATTTCGGAAGCTGTTCGTGGCCAGCGAAACCCTGAGTGATTCCGCTATTTTGGTTCAGGCCATGACTTTTGGAAACTATGGCAAGGACTGTTTTTTTGGCAGCTTCACGACACGGGATTCAGTTACAGGCGAGGATACAATTACCGGGGAATTTTTCCCCAATTCCTTTGATGCCACTGCGTCCGCTGGTCAACCGATTAAAAAGATAAGTAAAACTTATCTGAGTACGCTGACAAAGATCGGGAAGCAGCTTGAAACGGAGTACCGTGAAATCCGATCCATCAAATTCAATGTTGAAAATGGCAAGCTGTGGATTATTGACCAATCGGCTGTGCCCGGGAAGTCGGCACAGGCAGAAATAAAAACCCTTCTGGATTTACGGAAGCGGAATGTGATTGATGATGCCTATGCTATCAACAATGTACAGGCGGGTCGGCTCTCGGAAATTCTTCATCCAGTTATCGACAAGAAAGTGGCGACGAAGGCTTCCTCGTACACGGGGGGAATCTCCGGCGCCATGGGCGCCGCGGTAGGACGGGTTTTCTTCAACACCGAAACCCTCATGAAGGAATACCGGATTGCCGGTCAGAGGGAATTGGACAAGAATTTTATTTTGGCAATGCCCTCAACCTACGCCGAAGATGTCAAGGCCATTGAGGTGGCAAACGGCGTTCTCACCAGGGAGGGCGGATATGCTTCTCATGCGCCGGTTGTCGCCCGTTCCCTTGGAAAGGTCGCCATGGTGAATCCGGATATTCAATTCACCACGAAGGGCATGAAAATTGGGAATAAACTTGTTAAGGAGGGGGATTATATCAGTCTTGATGTCCCCTCCTACGACGATCCTGTTATATATTTCGGGAAACTGGCCCTTGTTGAGCCTGACATAGAGAAGAGTGGGCTTTTGGACTTCTTAGAAGTTGCCCAGAGGCAAATCAAGGGTTTCGATGTTCATGCCAATGCCGATCAGCCTGCCGACGCTCTACTTGCCAAAAAGTTTCTCGCTGATGGTATCGGCTTGTGTCGTACCGAGCATATGTTTTTTCATGAGAAACGTATTCCCATATTCAGATCTTTGATTATCGCTAACGAACCAGGCGAGCGAAAAACAATCCTCAACAAATTAAAGAGAATGCAAATTGCGGATTTCGTTGGCCTGTTTGAAGTAATGGGTGAGAAGCCGGTAACAATTCGTCTATTAGACGCGCCTCTTCATGAATTTCTTCCTCACAGCAAGGAATCAATGGCGGAATTCATCAAATTCTACAAGTCTAATCATCCAAAGGTTTCGGAGAGCGAGATACGGCTTCGCTGCGATATGACCTGTGAGGTGAATCCCATGTTGGGCCACCGCGGCGTGCGTGTGGCTATTAGCTATCCCGAGATTTACAGAATGCAGGTTGAGGCTATTTTCGAGGCAGCGTACAAGCTTCGCAAAGAGAAGAACCTTATCTGCAAGCCGGAAATAATGATACCCATTATCATGAGTCCCCGTGAGGTGAAAACCATCCGCTTCGGCAAACGCATTGAGGGCTTTGAAATCATCGGTATTAGGCAAATAGAGGTGGAGTTGCGTGCCAAACTCGATGAGAAGCCGCTCGAGTATAGGGTGGGTACGATGATTGAGTTACCCGCTGCGGCCTTACTGGCAGATAAAATTGCCGCGTATGTGGATTTCTTCAGCTTCGGAACCAACGATCTCACACAGACCTGTCTCGGTCTTAGTCGGGACGATTTTAACTCTTTCTTTACAGACTACAACGAGTACGATCTCCTCGACAAAAATCCCTTCCAGCACCTCCAGGAGCCTGTTCGGGAGCTTGTTGGTATAGCCACGGGACGAGGACGCGCCGTTCGCCCTGATTTGAGCTGTGGCCTTTGTGGCGAACATGGGGCTGAACCGGAGAATATTCAGTTTTGCATGGATGCCGGATTAGATTATGTCAGTTGTTCTCCATATGGGATTCCTGTTGCGAAGCTTACGATTGCCCAGATGAATTTGAAGAACCAGGCGAAATAGCCACGCCTTGAGATAAAGGCGGACTGTCTGTCAATGACGCTCCCTATTTAGAATTGTAGAATGCCTTCCCGTCGATATTCCGCCAGCTCCATGAAGGAATCGTATCGGGCAGTCATCAATACACCGGCTCTTCTGCGTTCGCCTTTTAAGAAAAGGTTGTGGTAGACAACGAAATCCGCGTAGCAGGCATAGAGTCTGGCAGTGGCCCTGCCTCTAAGATGTGTTGGAATCAGTTCGGGGAAGAAGTATTCCTTAACAGCATCATCAAACGCCCTCCTGGCATTTCTAAGCCGATTGTCGTGTCTTCTGTACTTCATATATTCGGGAAATGTCGGTTCACCCAAATCCATCTCCGCAACAGTGAGTTTCATAAATCGCAGTATGGATTTTATGGCTGGATGAGAAAAGCGTTGGGACAATAACTCAATGTTTTTTCCGGCCTGTAAAATCAAGCGAATGGCCTCGCGATATCGAAATCGTCGAATGCCTTCGCTTCTGTAGGTTGGTCTTTCCAGACCGTATTGATAATACACACCTAAACCGTTGAGAAACTGATTGAAGGCTGGATAGAGAATCTTTTTTATCGCTGGCGTAAGCTCCACTACATCCCGGGGATACACAGCCTCGTCGATATCCGTTCGCCCAGGGCGATAGCGATCTTGCTCAGTGCTGGGCTTTGAATGCTGCTGTGACTTTTTAGGTTTTGGGCGAGTTAGCCACAGCGCTAGAGTTTCATAGGCATCATTGATTTCGGACATGCGTTCATGGGCCCAATCCGGATAATCGCGAACCTTGTCTGGGTGATATTTCTTAACCAATTCACGAAACGATGAATTGAGCTCATCGACGGGGACTCGGCCCTTGAGGCGGAAGATAGTGAGGGCGCGGCGAAGCTCCATGCTGAATTCTAGGTGTATAGCGCAAATATGACAAGCAGCAATAGCCGGAGTTCAGCCCTGGTTGATAGAGAGCTTTCTCAGCGTTCCTTGGAGTTCCCTGATGCGTTCCTGCTGAATGCGTATAAGTTCCATGAGTTTATCCATATCTTGCCTGACGCTTTCATTCCCTCCTCGTTCTTGCAAAGCGTTAACGTCATTTTCGGTTTCGATGTGAGCCAGTTCAAAAGAGTCGGCATAATAGTCCAATTCCAAGGGCATCTCCGGAAAGTTGCTGCTTTGGATAATCTTCTGGGAAATTCGATGAATTTCCCCGGTGGTTACCCCCTCGGAGTTATCCAGAATAAAGGGTTTTTGGAGGTCGATAGAGCGGTTAATCCGCTCATCCTCCATGATGGTGCCCAAACATTCAAGTTCTATCGATAAATTTTGCGCGCAAAGATCGCGAAGCCCTTCAGCCATACCGATGTCTTCCACATTTTTTACTCTGTTGAGAATCAGTTTAGGCTGCAAAACTTCTAGGAATGCCTCACCTTTTTCACCTGCGGCGGGATTCATCTGCGATATGGAGGAGATAATCTGGTTGATGGAATGCCTCTCACCGATACGACGTTCTTTGCGGACTTTTCTGAGATATGTGCTTATCTGGCGATCCGGGGCAAAGGCGCGCTGCAAGAAGCGGAATACGAAGTTCTTAAGAAATGAGTACGCGTTCATCACGGATATTGCTTGTGGGGTTGTGATAATAAGTCCTGAATTTGAAACGAGAAAGAAGTCAACAACAGTGAAATTTGTGCCGGCGCCAAGATCGATAACGATGTAATCCGCATCAATTTCAAGTAAGCCCTTGATGATTTTGGACTTGGTCGATTTAGTGAGTTCTCCCAAGCCATAGACAAGGACATCCCCTGGTACAAAGGAAAGATTGTCGTATTCTGTTTCATATAGCAAATTGCGGAATGACGATTTCCGCTTCGAAACGAAGTTTCCAATACCAGGATTGATGTTTCGGAGCCCCAGCATGGTGTGCAAGTTAGATCCACCGAGATCAAGATCGACCAAAACGACGCGCTTTTCATACATCGCCATGCTCAGAGCAAGATTCGCTGCCAGTACGCTTTTGCCGACTCCCCCCTTGCCGCCGGCAATCGGTATGATTTTTCGATCGACATTTTCGTTCAGTATCATGGATTAATTCATCGGCTCCCTATTGGATTATCCGTTTGTATAAGAATAATGTAAACAGTTTAGCGTGAAAACACATGACGGATGCGTGTATTCCTATTATTATAGAGATGTGATGAGTAATCTCGAAGAACACAATCACATAGCCGAAGAACTCGAACTTCGAAGGAGAATTGAGGATTTTTATTTACCGCGGCAACTGGTAAATGCCATTGTCGAGGCTGGTGGTATCCATGAGATTTCAAAGGAAACACAAATCGCGATAGGATTTCTGGATATTGCCCACTATACCTTTCTTTCGCAGTTTCTGAGCCCGCCGGAAAACCAGAAAGTACTCAATGGACTCTTCTCGGCGTTCAACTGGGTTCTGGAAAAGCATGGTGGCTATCTGAACAAGATTGAAGGTGATAGTATCATGTTTCACTACGGTGGCCCAACAGATCCGGTCGTGAAAGACTTAGAGGATGATGAAGCTGAGGGGCATATTGCCAGGGTGCTGTTTTATTCTTGCGTGGAACTCCAGAGAATTTGTGGTCTATTTAACCAGATTAACACAAAATTCATGGAGAAGATAGCTGACGAGTCGACAATCCATGCCATACATGAGGCATACAAAATCCTTGGTGAACTTCGAAAAGGCTTTATCTCGGATTCATTCAATGCGCTTTTTCAAATCAGAGTTCGGATTGGGGCATCTCTTGGGAATGTACTCATCGGCAATTTCGGACCCGATGGCGCAAAGCAATGGGATATTATTGGGATGCCGGTAATTGAAGCAAAAAGAATGGAGTCTTCGGCTCCCATCGGCGGTGTTCGCATAACGGCGGGTTTTTACGAAATTTTAAAGAAAAATGGCATAACCACGGAGTATTTCAAACGCATAAAGCGGGAAGCTAAGCTCATGGGGAGTGTTTACAAAGATATTTCCATCGACGAACTCTTCAAGAGAGCCATGGTGCGGATGAAAGATAAGAAGAATGTGGTGTTTGAAACCTACAGCATTCAGGTAAATCCCCAACTGCCGGAAAGCATATGTAATCAGTCGAAGTTACTTCTAGCCCGTGGTGAAAAAGAGGCGGATGCTATCGTCAACTTCATCAAGTATTACCGGGGAAATTCCTTTGTTATCAATGAGATGGAAGAATTGTTTCGTCAGGCTCAAATTCAGATTCGAAAGGATTCTTTGTACCGCATCATGTTCCCTGGAGAATACAAAACGATGCTGTTAAAGTTGGATGGTGATGTGGCCAAACTCAGGGAAAAAATCGACCAGAAGTATTCCCTTTATGATCTTTTGGTTTTTTTCGGAAAACTGCAGGATTCTGTGAAGTCTGGAGAGGATTCAGATATCGATAGCGATAGTGAGTTTCCCGGATATGACCGCTGGATGGCAGAGGTGAGATCCTCAGTACAGCGATCCTATTTGAAAAACAAAAGCACAACTCACAAGTCTTATTATTTTTACAACGTTATTTTCCCGCTGTTTTTTGCCAATATCAAAGTTGCAATTCTTGAATTTCAGAACAGGGTGAAGCAGGTGGAGGATCTGGAGGATATATGATGAGTAGTGCTCGCTTGCGCTCATTTCTGATTTTTGCGGCCACATCTTTCTTGTGTGCTGAGTTTTCCCTATTTGCCGAAACGATAACGATAATCAACAGGACTGGAGCGGATATTGAATTTATTCAATTCGCAGAGGCAGGAAATGATAGCTGGGGAGACGATCTGATCCCAAATCAGGTAGTGCTGGAGGGAGAATCCGTTGTATTGAATTTAGCCGGTCAGCCTCCTTTCGCTATGAGATTGGTGGACAGTTCCTCTGCCGTCTATGTTCTTTATGATGTGGCGCCAGGGCTAACGGGGATGATAGTTGTCGGACCAGAGCATCGGGCTGAACTGTCTCAATTCGCCGGTTCGCAGCGGAATATCGGCATTACCAATAACACAGGCCGTACGGTCACATCTCTCAGGATTAGTTCAGTAAACGAGGGTAAATGGGGTGAAGATATCCTTTCTGGACGGTATATCCGAAACGGCGAGCGAGTGGATTTTTTGTTGGATACAACTCCCGGTGTTCTCAACTTCGATATCAGATTCACATTGCTGATGGGGAATCGAGAGATTGCTTTTGAGAAAGAGGCTGTTATGCTCACCGATGGCGCATCACTGATTCTCAATGTCCAATAGTCGCTTGTTCTTTGCGTCGGCATTGAGTACTGTGATTGATGGAGATCAACCTTGAGACCTAGAGTTCAGGAGTACGCTATTTGATCAATCCAGCATCACTCATAGGAGCCATCTTTGGCTTTCTGATTGGAAGTTACCTTGGCGGTCCCTTTATTGGGATTATATTCGGTTTCATCGGTTCTTCCATCGGTTCAGGGATTGGCACACGGATATTTCGCAATTCCAGGCAGAACGAGGGGAGCTCAGCATGGTTCTCCGGATGGGGATATGCGTCGGCATCCGACGGGCCGATTTTCATGGAATCCCTTTTCTCAATGTTGGGTCGATTGGCTGCCGCTGATGGACATGTCAGCCCTGAGGAGGAAAGGGCCTTTAAACGCATTGTGCTGAATGAGCTTCGAATTACCGATCCTCAGAGTGTTGCATCGGCGTTGGAGATTTACCACAAGGCCACTGTGGGGAATTTGCCAATGGGTGTCTATGCAAGGAAGGCTGCCGCCTCATTCCATAGCCGGCCCCAACTGCTGGAAATGATGCTTATTATCATGGTGCGTGTTTCGGTATCCGGGAGTGTTATGCATGCTGAAGAAGATCGCCTTCTGCGAGAAACAGCAGCCATTTTTGGATTCAGTTCTTCTGCTTATGAATCACTCAAGGCGCGCTATGGCGCCGGCAGCCAGCCCTCAGGGGCTTCCAGCACATCCTCCCTCAAAACCGCCTATGATATCCTGGGCGTGATGGATGATGCTCATGAGAGCGAAGTGCGCAAGGCATATCGGAAGAAGGTTAATGAATATCATCCGGATAAGATTGCCGCAAAAGGGCTGCCTAAGGATTTTACCGATTTGGCGAATAAGAAGTTTCAGGAGATACAGGAGGCATGGGACAACATACGGACAGCCAGAGGATTTTGAAGTATCGTGAAAACCCCTGAAAGTAATCATTGGGTTCTCATCATCGCGGCATTAACCGAAATCCAAGGGTGTCAGGTTCAATGCTAAGCTGATATCCTCGCGCGCGAAGCGTTCAGGGAGAACCTTCAGCAGCTCATCGCGAATGGCTTGAGTGGGCGCGCAGAGGTAGAAGGCCCCCCCGGATCCGCCGCCGCTGAGCTTCCCCCCGATGGCCCCCTCTTCTGCGGCGATGCTGAGAACTCGGTTCAGTGTGGGCAGCGATAGGCCCAGCGCGGTGAGAATTTCCTGTGCGCGATTCACCAAACGGGCGGCGGCTTGAGAGAAATTGTTTTTTTTCTTGGCAGCCAGGGCGGCGAAATCCATAGAAAGCTCCCCCAGTTCGTTCATGGCTGAGATCAGTTCGGGTTTTTGGGATTCCATCTCGCGCCGAAAGAAACTCACATTGTTCGCTGTATTACTGACTCGGGGCAATGCGCCGTACAGTAGGTGCCAGCGAGGTATGGAAATAGCGCATCGTTTGGGAAGTTGGTTGTGGGATGAAATCCATAGGGCACTGCCGTTGTCGGTCGACATTCCGGTATCAATGCCGGATGGCGTCCCATGAAACCTGCGCTCAAGCAGATTGGCGAGTATGTGTACTTCACGATCATATTGATTGTCAGGTTTATCAAGTACGATTCTTGCGACGGCCACACAGAGCGCCCCTGACGATCCGAATCCACCGGCTTGAGGCACATCGCTTCGTATTTGCCAGCTTCCCAGGGGTGGTAGGTATTTCGGATTATCAAGTTGACCCAGATCGTCTAAAAGCTTCGAGAGGATGTTTCGACACTCTCGTGAAGCTCCCTCTGTTCGAATCGCATTTCGGGAACTTGGCCAACTTCTGTCTGATTGGTGGCGGTTAGGAGGTATGTTTTCGGAGTTGAATCTGAGAACTGTGCGACAGGGCAAAGAAGTTCCAACTGCCGGCAATCCATAAACGGCGGCATGCTCGCCGAACAAAATCAGCTTCCCAGAACCACTTCCCTCCCTGGTCAATCTTCGCCCTCCCTGCGCAGCCCATCCGTTTCAAGCTGCAGTGGCGCTGCTTTTCCTTCTTTTATCAATTGGTTGATCGCTTGAGATTCTTGTTGGCTCAATCCGCCCGGGAGGGCAAGCAGGAGGGTGATTTCATCACCGGCTCCCAGGGATTTTGCTACTGATCTGCCTGGACTGTACCAGGGTTGGCTGTTCGATGAAAAAACCGCGGGTAATATCGGCCACGCGGGAACATCCAGTTCTCGCCCCAGCTGAACACCCAAACAGGAAAGATGATGAATCGAATCCAAAAGAGTACTCGCTTCTGCGCGTCTTGAGCATGAATCAGCGAGTTCCCGAATTACTACCGCCATCTCCAGGAGTATGGGAATTTCTTCAGGGGCATTGTTGAATCGGTTTCTCCATCGCTCATAACGTTCCATGGCGAACGCGCTGTTAACCGGCTTTGCGCCTCGGATAATCCAGGCATCCAGTTGAGTGGGCCATGAGAATGTGTCATGCGTGGGCGTGAGTCCGCCGATGAATAAATTCGCTCCACCCGCTATGGAGCTTAGGATGTCATACCCGCTACCACGACCACCCTGCCACGCCCGGTGGGCGCCTAGAGCGATTCGAACGATGTCATCGCCAGATCTGTGATAATCATCGGCCTCCGCGAGCCCGACCGCGTAAAGTAGCGCCGCGGAAGCGCTCGAACTATAACCGATTTTCCGGCCCCGCGCGTCAAAGAAATCACCCGTATCGACGAATACTTGTGCTCGTGGCAGTGTATCCCTGCCTGTGACGCTCTTGTAGTGTTTTTTGACGGCCGACTGAAGAGAGCTATCGAACTGCGGCTGCTTCTTACAGAAACCTCTCATTTCAAGAGACGATGACCGTGCTAATCGCAGTATTCCTCGGCCGCCTGATGCCACCGAAAGGCCAAGGCCTCCCTCTTCGCTTACAAGGTACTCCCCGGCGATCAAAATACTCCCGGGGGCGCTCCATAGCTGTCGTTCTCTCACAGTAAACAGGCCGCTTCGCCTGGGCGGCACACCCGCAGCCGGGCATCAGGTTCAATCTCAGAGAGAGCGGCGAGCAATGTTGGCACATTGTGCTCTAAGCTGAGGAGTTTTACCTGTGGCCCGGCATCCATAGTTTCCCAGACTCCGATACCATCCTGTCTTAAGGTCTCACATGCGCGAATAACCCTGAGACTGGCGGGTTTCCAGTAGATAATCGGCGGGTTGGCCGCGAACATCGTGGCAAACATCCTTAAGTAGCTCAAACGAATCAATGGACCTAGCTTATCCAGGCTTCTTTCCGCCAAGGCACTCAGCGCCGCATCCATCAGCTTCCGAGAATCATCCAGCCAGGCGGAGTAATATGGAGAGCTAAGACGAGTGTGTTCCATGGCTTTTCGAGACGATGGATTCTTGGGCATCTCATCCAGCTCAACAACCACGATTCGTAAATCCCTCCACCAATGCTCATCGTAGAGAGGCTCTGCCGTTTCATATCCGGATTCAAGTTGTGTGAATCCGCCCCATATCGAGCGCGCTGCCGAAGCAGAACCCACTCTTGCTAAAGAAGACATTTTTTGGATATCAGCACGAATTCCAGCCGCCTGAAAACAGGCGAGCGAAAGAGCGGCAAATCCGGCGGCTGAACTCGCCAGTCCTGCCGAGCTGGAGTAATTGGAGTGGCTTGATACCTGAATAGAGTAAAATTCGCGTTGATTCTTCTCGGCGACCACAATCTCTCTGAAGGCGGAGAAGAAGCTTTCAAAGCGGTTTTTCGGTTGAACTTCGCCGTTAATTCTCACCAAATCGATGGCCTGATCTTCTTCGGCTACGGCGGAAAGTTCGACAGTGGTTTGAGTAACGAGGCTGTCCAAAGTGACTGCCAATGACGGGGTTGCTGGAAGATTTTTTTGGCTATCCGATTTACCCCAGTATTTAATGAGAGCCAGGTTTGGATGAGCTCTCGCTTCTCCCCGACCCACAGCGGCATTGGGAAACTGCCTCTTGCTATTCTCTGACATCGCTTCTACTATCAATCCATTCATTGAATCGTAGGGTGGCGGTATGCCTGCCGCGAAGGTTTTCCGAGCGGATGATTGTTGCAAACAAGTCGATGTCAGCCCCCCGTGCACCAGATTCGAAAGCGAGTTTTCGGGCATGGAGGGCCATATGCCCTTTCTGTATTCCTTCACTCACCAAGGCTCTTAAGGCTGCAAGATTTTGAGCGAGTCCTAATGCCGCGGCAATGCGGCTCAAAAGAGGGGCGTCAGGCTGGTCGAGCAGCGTGAGCGACCAGCGTGAAACCGGATGAAATCCCACAGCGCCGCCGGTTACGGCAAAGGGAAGGGGCATTTCCAACGATCCATGGAGCAAGTCATTTTCCAGCCAATACTCACTTAGCCCATGATAGGGGCCGTAGCGGCCCGCATAGGCGTGAACGGCAGCCTCAATGGCCCGGGTATCGTTTCCCGTTGCCAGAGCGAGGGCGCTTACACCGTTCATGATGCCCTTGTTGTGTGTTACAGCTCTGTCGGGGTCTTCCCGGGCTATCCGAGCGGCCCGAACGATACGGCGTGCTGTCTCCTTGCCTGAAAAACCATCCCGACCGAGTACCGAGACGGGAATGCTCAAACGAGCAGAGGCTGTTCTGTTCCATGATCGATTGGAGAGTATTGCCATGAGCACCTTGCCGCCAGTAAGCTCTTGGAGCAGAGGGCTCAGTTCCTCGGCGACGCAGTTTAGAATATTCGCACCCATAACATCCCGAACATCAATACTCAGATTCACCGCCAGAGTTCTTGATGGGGCAATCCACCTCGCGTCCATGCCCCGCCAGCCACCACCCCTTTTTGTCATGGACGAGAGTGTGCCCTTAAGGTGTTTTTTGATCAGCTTCGTGGAGGAGATTACTCTTTCAACCCCCGCGATTCCCTGTATTTTGAGGTTTTCCAGGAATATCTGCGCCATCATTACTGGCTCTGCGGCTGTAGTGGTGATGCCGCCGTGTCGATTAATGAGATTACCCGCGAATGTTGCCGCTGCGATTACCGACGCTTCTTCGGTAGCCATGGGTATCATGGTTTTATTTCCATCGATTAACAGCGGACCAGCGACAGCGAGTGGAACGCCATAGTAGCCAACAGCTTGTTCCACCATCACATCGGCAAAATCGGCGAGATCGGAATCTAACCCAGTGAAGGAAAAATCGCTCCGTTTTTCAATATCAGCAGGGTTATCGGCCTTGTTTGGCATATCGCTGCTGTCTTCAGCGTTTAAATTGGGTTCGAGATACTCTCTTCGGCTCATTAACGAACCCAATCGAAAGCGGCGGCCAAATGTCTTCACCGTTTTTTCACTTCCTGCGAGCCTCTTCAGCTTGTATACATTCCTCAACCAAAGTCTCTGACCGCCGCAGCATGTCCGCAGGAATTCTCAGATCGGTTTTTCGAAAGTCTTCTAAGCTGCGAACTCCACTGAGAATCACAGCCGCTCTCAATCCCTTCTCTATTGAGGCGATGTAGGCATGCACTCCTTTGGCTCCTTCTTCCGCCGCATATCGGATGAAGGGTAGGGCGGCCGCTCCCAGCCAGGCCCCGCATGCCAGGGCGATGGCGAACTCCCCGGCTGTCCTCAGTCCACCGGATGCGATGATATTCCCATTCACAGCACGGCCCATGGCGCCACCATCCCGGGATATCTGCCTGTATGCGAGTAGCAATTCAGAAGTAGGATAGCCCCAACTCCTCAATGCGTTGTCTGCCATTATGCGATTTTGGGGATCGCATAAAGACTCAACCGCGACCCAGTCTGTACCCCCCCTTCCGGCAACATCCACATAGGCAATACCCGCTCTCAGCAAGCGAATACCTTCCACCGGTGGTATTCCAGATCCGGTTTCCTTCACAAGAACCGGAAAGTCCACCTGGTCTAAGAGACGGCATATATCATCATACCACCTGGAGAAATTCCGACTTCCATCATTCTGAAAAAGTTCCTGTGCCGGGTTCAAATGAACGTATAGTCCATCGGCTTCGATGGACTTCACAGCTTCAATCAATTCTTTGAGATTTAATTCCCTCAGTTGCGCGGCCCCGATGTTCGCGAGCACCGGAATATCCGGCGCCAGCGCTTTGAGAAGAAAATGCGAGCGAGTTTCAGGGTGCTTGAGCATCACCCGAATGGAACCGGTACCGATGGCAATTCTTGATTCACCAGCTACCCTGGCTAACAGTTTATTGAGCCTTCGCCCTTCATCAGATCCCCCCGTCATACAGGAAATCATCAGAGGCATTTTTAAGCGATAACCTAAGAAATCGACTTCCAGGGAGAGCGTGTCCACATCCGTCACGGGCAATGAGCGATGAGGTAGCTCAATGTGCTCCATCCCAGTCCACCCGGATTCCACCTGCAGCTCCCGGTTAAGGCAGATTTGCAGATGCTGTTGTTTTCGATTTTTCAGATCGTCACTCATCATCAACCCCGGCCGTAGATACGCAAACCGGTTTTACTGAAATCCTTCAGATAGAAACATCCCCTGTGGGGTTTTGCGCCCTCTAGAAGATTTCGCCAGGCGCCAATATCTTGGCATCTGGCCAGCCAGTGTAAATACTCATCAAAACATGTCTCTCTAGCGCTTCCAATCAGTCCAGCAATATCCCAGTTCCGAATAACTTTTGGCGCCCCCGCGGCGATTTTTCCATAGAAAACCAGCATGGTGTTTCCAGATCCATACGACCCGATCATGATGCGACGGCCAACAATTTTGTCCCCCAGTTCTTTGTATTCCTGGTGGAGCAGGGCGCTTAGATAGACATAAAGTGATCCTGAGTAGAGATTTCCAAAAGTCTTGTTGAGATAAAGAGCCTCTTTGAACCTTGTTTTATGAAAAAAATGCTCAATTTCATTCTCGTTTTTGCCAGCGATGCTCTTCAGCATCTTAGCAAGGGCCATTGCGGGCATTTTGGCGAAGGGAACATGCAATGCCACATAATCGGTAGTGTCGAGAACATCAGCGGCGCTGCGGTCGCTTCGCCGACAGTAGTCAATAAAGGCCTGCTCCAAAGATACTTGGTAGCATTCCATGGAATACCGTCCTTTCACCTTGGCGGTTGCCGATCCGAGAGGCCGAAAGAAATCATCAACATCGGATGAATACAAACCTTGTGTTTCCATTTCCAATTCGATCAATTCGGGGTTTTTTTCAATCATGAGTGTGACCGCGCCAGCCCCTTGAGTAATTTCCGCTGTGCTGGGTGCATCATAATGGGCGATATCACTGGAAATGGCCAGCGCCCGATCATGCAATTCTTCAGAATAGCTCAGCATGCTTGCGGCAGAGAGCAGGGCCAGGGTACCACCGGCACACGCGTGCTTCATCTCGTAAGTGGCCATGGAGTGGTTTAGGGGATATCCCGCATTGCGAAGCATGCCCTGGACATAGGAGGCCACGGGCTTTGCATGGTCGATTGATGTTTCTGTGCCTACAGAAAGGTATCTTATCGTACCCAAATCGCTCTCAGGCATGCGGTCTAGCACAACGGAGGCGGAATTTCCCGCAAGGGATGCTGTATCCTCCCATGGTTCGGGGAATCGAAATGATATCTGGCCGGTTTTATGGACAGCTCGACTCAGCGTTTTAATCAGTTTCGGATGAGAGAGTGTACGAGCCTCCATGAGTTTAGTCATTTCAAGAGCTGGACGAGGCACGTAGATTCCGATATCACTGATGCCGATCGCAGTTTTTTTCATATGATTGGCAGTTCCTTTTGGCGGTGTTGCCGATGGTTATTTTACTTCTTTTGTCGCAGAATAACTATGCTGATTGTTAGCAAAAAAGAAGACCGCCCGGGGAGGGGCGGTCTTGGCAAAAGGCCCGATTGCATTACTGGGAGGGTGTCATCAATCAAAGCATCGGTCCTCACCATTATTTTCGGCGTCCCGCATAGTTTCTTGACTGCTTTTTCCTCAACTCGATGAGCTTCGCATGGTAAATATGACATAGCCCGTGTGGAGGCTGCGTCTGTTTTTTGTTACCGAGTTCTCTTGTCATGAATTGAGTTACACCTATATATTGATCGGCGAGGGGAGTCCTAAGCGTTGAACATTCACGGAAGACTTAAAAAGCTACGCCATGCAATGTCCAACATGGATATTGATGCCTACATTGTTACAGGATCCGATCCTCATGGGAGTCAATACCCTCTTCCCTCGTGGCATGCGCGGGAATGGATTTCTGGTTTTACCGGTAGCACTGGTATGCTTGTTATTACTCAGGTGGCAGCTGGGCTGTGGACGGATTTCCGATATTGGACTCAGGCTAGCGAAGAACTCGCCGGCCGTGGAATCGCATTGCATCGTGAAGGTGATGTTGGCGTTCTTCCCATCCATGAATGGCTCACGAAAGAGTTAACTCATGGTGCAAGGGTGGGTGTCGATGGTCGTACCTTAAGCGGCAAAACCGCCACTGAATGGGAAGAGAGATTCCGCGATTCGAGTATTACATTGCTGATGGATGTTGACCTCATTAGCGGGATTTGGCCCGGGAGACCCAAACGCAGTAGCAGTCCTGTTTATGAGCTCAGTGATGTTGAGGCCGGAGAAAGTCGATCGTCTCGTCTTAAACGCCTCCACCAATGGTTGAAGAATTCCAATGCGGATACATGGGTATGTGTGGCATTGGATTCTCTCTCATGGCTCCTCAACGTTAGGGGAGATGATGTTCTTTACAATCCGGTAGTTGCGGGTTTTTTTGTTTATTCACCTCAGAGCGCCATCTGGTACACCGATGAGAAACGACTGTCACAACCGCTCATCAAATCGTTGAATGCGGATGGCGTTCACACGGCGCCCTATGAAGATTTCTTCTGTGGAATCGAGGCGTTGCCATCATCATCGCAGATTCTCGTCGATATGGAAACTATTACCCAGGGGGCCTTTAGTCACATCCCCTCGCATGTGACAATCAGAACAGGCAAAGACCCAGTTCTTTGGATGAAAGCCCGAAAAAATCCCACAGAAATCCAACGGACACGCATCGCAATGGAGAAAGATGGGGTTGCCGTTGTACGCTTTCTCATGGATTTGGAGACGAAAATAAATTCCATCGACGAGTTGGAAGCTGCAAGTTTATTGCGAGCCCGACGCAGCGAAATTTCTGGATTTATGAGCGAAAGCTTCGCCACGATTGCTGCCTTCGGCCCCCATGGCGCCATCTGTCATTATCAGGCGAGTCCCCAGAGTGCGCTGTCTCTGGAAAGCGGCGCCAATCTGTTTCTCATCGATTCCGGTGCTCAGTGGGAAGAGGGCACAACGGATATCACCCGCACCGTGATACTGGGAGAGGCGACGCAGCGGCAGAAGAGCGACTATACTCTAGCCCTTAAAGGGCACATCGCCCTCGCACGTGCGAAATTTCCTCACGGTACTCGGGGCTATCAATTGGACACCCTGGCGCGAGTTGCCCTATGGGAAGCCGGCATTGACTTTGGTCATGGTGCTGGCCATGGTGTAGGCCATCGACTAAGTGTTCATGAAGGCCCACAGAAATTCAGTCCCGCACCGGTGGATGTCGCCATTGATCCAGGGATGATCATTTCCAATGAACCGGGGGTGTACCGAGAAGGTGAGTGGGGTATTCGGATTGAAAATCTCTTGCTGTGCCGCGAGGATTATACAAATCAATTCGGCACATTTCTCTTTTTCGAAACTCTCACCCTGGCGCCGTATGATCGGAAACTCATCGCCATCGAACTACTCAGTAAGGAAGAAATTACCTGGATCGACAACTATCACGCAGAACTGTATCGGCGCCTCGAACCCATGCTTGAATCAATGGAAATTAGCTGGCTGAAAAATAGAACATCTGCTCTGCAATAAAACGCTGCCATGTCCACTGGCCGATAGGAGATTCTCCCCCGGCGATCCATTCATCGTCTTATGATGTTTCCCCATTTTCACTCGCTTTGTGATGCAGTCCGCATTCCCTCATTGTCTCTTCCTCCCACCACCATCGCGCGGCTCGCTCATGTTCACCGGGACGTGAGATTCTGGTACATGGCTCACAGCCAATGGAGCGATAACCCACATCATGCAAGGGGTTGTAAGGCAGTCCATTTAGGCGAATGTATTCCCAGACCTGAACGGACGACCAGTCCAGTAAGGGATTAAACTTCACCAGGGGCTGCCCGCTTTCATTTCTGTGTTCCCAATCGATTTCCGCGTGATGGAGATTCTCGCGTGTTGCCGGACTCTGGTCTCTGCGCATTCCCGTGGCCCAGGCTCGTTTTCCCTTGAGGGCTCGTCCCAACGGCTCCACCTTTCGGATACCGCAGCATTCCTTATGTCCATCGGCATAGAAGCTGTTGCTGCCTTTTTCTTTCAGAAAAGGTTCGAGCAGTTCAAAGGAGGGGGTGAGTATTTCGATGTCGATACTGTAGTATTGGCGCACCGCGTCGAGAAAGGTATGGGTTTGCTCATGGAGGCGGCCCGTATCAAGGCAGAAAACCGTAAATGGCCGTTGGTTTTTCGCTGCCATATCGATGAGGATGACATCCTCCGCGCCACTGAAAGCCAATGTCAGATCCGTAGCAAAGTGAAGCTGGGCATCATCCAGAATGGATATGGGGTCGGATTTTTTGTATCTGAGGTTCGCCAAATTGATATCAAATGGCGAACTTGGCGAGTCGGTGGATATTGAAAAATCGTGCGGGCGTGACAAAGTGGCGCTTTCGGGCGCTTTGCTCGAAGAATTGTTGATGCCGGATTTCATGCTCAGTCCATCCAATTCCTTTTTTATAAACTCAAAAACCTTCGTATAAATTCGGGGTGTGCCAGAGGTATCGTCAACAATGAAAAATGGCGCCAGCTCCACTTCGAATTGTTCAGCCAATTTCATGCCTTCGGATTCACTCGCATCTTCCCGAGCATACACGATGCGATCGATGTGCTCCCAGTATCCCCGTTTTCGCAAAATCTTTTCGGCCTGGACACATTTGCCACAGGGCGAGCCATCACGAAGTATCTTTTTCACCATCAGAATACCCATATTCCGCCATAATACCTCTCTGAAGCTACACTGGTCGAGGGGGTATCATGCCTGTTCAAAGCAAAGCCTCCCTTGCCTTTTACTAGCTCTGCGGGGTATCTTTGGAAGCGTTTTAGCCGTCCATGCTTTGGCAAGAGCAGAGATTTTCTGGAGTTTGATGTGTATAAAAGTGTTAACCCCAAGGTTGATTTCTCCCGTATGGAAGAGGAAATTCTCAAGTTTTGGGATGAGCATCGGATTTTTGAAAGGTCGGTGAAAAACCGACCGGCATCGAACGAGTACCTGTTCTACGATGGCCCACCGTTTGCGACAGGTTTGCCTCATTTTGGTCATTTTGTGCCCGGCACCATCAAGGACATTTTTCCACGCTACCACGCCATGAAGGGTAAGCGGGTGGAACGACGATTTGGATGGGATTGTCATGGCCTCCCGGTGGAATACGAGATGGAAAAGGAACTCGGTATTTCCGGTAAGGCAGAGATTGAGAAGTACGGCGTTTCGAAATTCAACGAGGCCTGTCGTTCCACTGTGCTGCGCTACGCCAATGAATGGCGGAAAATTATGATCCGCTCGGGTCGCTGGGTGGATTTCGACCACGATTATAAAACCATGGATTCTGACTACATGGAATCCATTTGGTGGGCAATGAAATCTTTGTGGAAAAAGGAATTAATTTACAAGGGTCATTATATTTTGCCCACCTGCCCACGCTGCTCAACGCCTATTTCCAACCACGAACTCAACCTTGGTGGATACAGAGATGTACACGATCCGGCAATTACCGTGCGTTTTCAGAGCATGGAGGAAGAGGACACCTGGTTTCTTTCCTGGACCACCACACCATGGACCCTCATAAGCAATCTAGGATTGTCGGTTGGTAGTGACATTGATTATCTCAAGGTGAAGGATCTTTCAGGGGGCTCATCCTACATACTCGCCGAAGCTCGGCTAGCTGATTATTTCGCCAAAGAAGAGACATACCAGATAATGTGGAAGCGCAAAGGCTCTGAACTGGAAGGCAGCGCATACAAGCCGATTTTTTCCTACTTTGCCGATTTGGCCGACTCGGGAGCTTTCAGAATTCTTCTCGGCGATCATGTGAGCACCGAGGATGGAACCGGTATTGTTCATACGGCGCCGGGTTTTGGCGAAGAGGACTACGAATTGATGAAGGGATTGGACATAGAGATAGTCTGCCCGGTGGATGATGAGGGACGATTCACTGCTGAACTGAAAGATTATGCCGGTCGTTTTGTCAAGGATTGTGACAAGGACATCATCAAGCGTCTCAAAAAGGAAGACAAACTGGTAAAGCATGATCAAATCCTGCACTCCTATCCCCATTGCTGGCGCTGTGAAAGTCCGCTCATCTACAAAGCGGTTAGATCCTGGTTTATCAATGTTCAGAGAATCAAAAACCTGATGCTCATATCGAACGATCAGGTGAATTGGATACCCGATCATCTGAAAAAAGGGCGATTTGGGAAATGGTTGGAAAATGCCCGGGATTGGGCGATTAGCCGAAACCGTTTCTGGGGAAATCCTCTTCCGATCTGGGAATGCGATTCCTGTGGCGAACAGGTATGTCTTGGGAGCCGCGCTGAACTCTACCAGCGCATCAGCCCAGAATCGGCTAAGGCCCATCAAAAAGCCGGTGGCGATCTCCACAAGCATCATATCGATAAACTCTTTTGGGCTTGCCGTTGCGGTGGCAGAATGCTGCGAACACCCGAAGTACTCGACTGCTGGTTCGAATCTGGCGCCATGCCCTATGCCCAGGCGCATTATCCCTTCGAGAACAAGAAGTGGTTTGAGGAGCATTTTCCGGCTGACTTCATTTCTGAGGGTTTGGATCAGACACGGGGCTGGTTTTACACCCTTACTGTTCTTGCTGCGGCACTCTTCGGTTCACCAGCATTTCGCAATGTCGTTGTGCATGGCCTGGTACTCGCTGAAGATGGCAAGAAAATGTCAAAAACTTTGGGGAATTACACAGATCCGGCTCTGGTGATTAAGAATTTCTCTGCCGACGCACTTCGTCTTTTTTTAATGAATTCAGCCCTGATGAAGGCCGAGAGTATGCGCTACTCTGACAAGGGAGTTCGTGATGTTCTCAAGGGCGTGTTATTACCCCTGTGGAATGCCTACTGTTTCTATGTTACCTACGCGAATATAGACAAAATCACGCCACAGAAATTCCCCTCCGCGGCGGCCAATCCACTCGACAGGTGGATACTCTCCGAGACAGGTAAACTCATTAGCCAGGTAGGCGATCACCTGGATCTCTATGATGTGCAAAAGTCCCTCGAACCGATACTGGATTTCATTGACACATTGAACAACTGGTATATCAGACGATCGAGGCGGAGGTTTTGGAGAAGCGTTCAGGATAAAAGCGGGGAGGCTGACAAGAAAGAGGCCTATGCGACACTCAATGCCGCTCTGATTACCCTCACTAAGCTTTCCGCGCCATTTATGCCCTTCATAGCGGAGGAAATATATCGCAATCTCCGATCTGAAGGCGATCAGGAATCGGTACATCTCTGCGACTGGCCGGAGTCTAGTCAGTTTATCCGGGATGAGCGCCTGGAGAAGAAAATGGAGGTGACACGGCGAACGGTTCGCGTTGGACGCGCCCTGCGCAACGCGCATGGGCTGAAAATTCGTCAGCCTCTGAAAAGTCTCTACGTTGTTACTCGGAATAAGGAAGAGAAAGCAATACTTGTTGAAATGTCCACTCTTCTGGCAGAGGAGCTCAATGTCAAAGATGTTCAATTGCGGGAAAATGAAGAGGATTTGGTTGAGTATTCAGCCATCGCGAATTTCAAAGTGCTCGGCGAGCGGCTGGGAAAGGACATGAAAGCGGCAGCTAAGAGAATTAGCGAACTCAGTTCATCGGAAATCCAAAGCCTCATCGACGGTTCTCTTCTTTCATTGAAGTTTGATGGAACCGATCAACAGGTTTTGGAACTGAACTCAGAATCAGTGGAAATCAGACGCACCGAAAAGAGCGGATTGAAGGTGCTCAATGAGGGCTCTCTCACCGTGGCCCTTGACGCGGAGATAACGCCCGCGCTGATGGCCGAAGGCATGGTTCGCGATTTAGTGCGGGGTATTCAAAACCTCCGAAAGGAATCAGGGTTTGATGTGAGCGATCGGATTGCAGTACAAATTGATGCGTCAGGAAAGGTTCACCAAGCGGTGAATGCTCACCTCGCGTACCTGATGGGGGAAACACTCTCTGAGTCCATTGAATGGCTGAGCCCGCTGAGCAGTAAGGATGCTAGCTCAATATCGGTAGCTGATAGCGATGTCAGCATTGCCATATGCCGTGTCGCTGAGAAAAAACAATGAGAAAGAACGCGTTTGAAATTACTGATTCTCGGAGAATCGCAAGATTGCGCATCCCAATCCTGTTAATCCTTCTTGTTTCATGCAAAACCCTGCCCACCAGGGCCCCCCTGGATATCGTGAACTGGCTTCCCCCTGATTCTGATGTCGTCCTGGGAATGGTTGTGCCGGGTAATGACGCGCTCATCGACATGCTTATCACTCGAATCGGCGGCCAACCCGGCCAATGGAGGGGAATTATCAGCCGCTCATCGATGGTGGCCCTTGCTTTGGAGTGGGATGAACCCGATGAGAAGAGAACGCTGGCAAACACCCCAATCCATGCCGCCCTGATCGGCACATGGCCGAAAAACTTCATCGCCGCGGCCCTTGGCAGCGACTGGAAGAAATCAAGAAGACATAAACGGCGCTTTCACGGACCCCTAGATATGGAATTGACGGTCTTAAGCCGCAATGAACTCATTCTTTCGCGAGGGCAATCCAATCTCATCCTCAGCCGCATTGCCCAAAGCAGTGAATCGCCGCTGACAAGGCAGTATCATTCATGGGAAAATGATGCCGATCTGAAAATCTGGATAGGCGATCCGGCGCCATTTCTGCGCAACTTGAGCATTTTCCCCATAGCCAATATGGATGGAAGCCCGATTCTCAAAGCGATAAACCTTACTTTGAGCGCTCAGGATAATGGCGACTACGCTCTTCTCATTCGTCTTGTGCCCACAGATGAGGAATTCGCCGCCTCTCTCGCCCTGGCCACCAAACTCGCCCTCTCGGCCAGATTCGGTTTATCATCGAATCCCCAGGAAAGAGCGCTGCTATCCGATCTCCAGATAGACGTTGAGAGCGGTAGCCTGCGCGTCATAATGCCCTCGCTCAGTCTGGAACTCCTTGGCGGTTTTCTTGACAATCTGCAACTCTTTCATAATTCATGATTACTGTTATTGACTACGACGCTGGCAATCTCACAAGTGTTGAGAGTGCGCTTCGTCATCTAGGCGCACCCTATCGTGTAAGCGCCGACCCTGAAACCGTCATCGGATCGGCCAAAGTTATATTCCCGGGTGTTGGAGAAGCTCGGCACGCGATGAGCATACTCAGTTCCCGCGGGCTCGATGAAGCTCTGAGTGAGTTCGCATCGAAGGGCAGACCCTTACTGGGCATTTGCCTTGGCTGCCAGATACTCTATGAGCACTCAGAAGAGCGCGACACGGCCTTGTTGGGATTGATTCCTGGGAAGGTGCGCCGTTTTCCCTCCGGTATCGGCTTGAAGGTGCCACAAATCGGATGGAATACGGTACATCACGATGAATCGACACTGTTTAACGGCATTCCTCAAGAGAGTTCTTTTTATTTTGTGCATTCCTACTACCTGACAATCGGAGATTCCGAAAAATCTTGCTGGGTATGTGGAGTTTCCGACTATGGAATCCCTTTTGCCGCCGCGATTCATAGGGAAAACATTTGGGGTACCCAGTTTCATCCGGAGAAAAGCGGTCCTCGAGGTCTTCACCTGCTCCGCAATTTCATCGAGAGGATTCACTAGTCATGCTTCAGAAACGCATTGTTGTTTGTCTGGATGTTCGGGATGGGAAAACCACCAAGGGCGTGAAATTCAAGAATAATGTGGACATTGGCGACCCCGTTGATATGGCCGCCGAATACTACAGACAGGGCGTTGATGAATTGGTGTTCTATGACATCACGGCGTCAGCCGAGAAGCGGGGCATCATGATTGATGTGGTGCGCCGGGTGGCAGAGACTATTTTCATACCCTTCAGTGTCGGAGGTGGAATTGCCTCCCTCGATAACATCAGCGCCGTCATTATGGCTGGAGCGGAAAAAGTGAGTGTTAATTCCGCTGCCGTACGGAATCCGGATATCATTACTGCCGGCGCGCATAAATACGGCTCTCAGTGCGTCGTTGTTGCAGTGGATATCGAAGCCGATTCCTCCATGCCTTCGGGCTATGGGGTTGTTATTGACGGTGGTAGACTGAAGAGTGGCCGGGATATGCTTGCATGGTGCAAGGAAGTTGAAAACCGGGGCGCCGGAGAAATAGTCCTCAATTCCATCGATGCCGATGGCACGCAAGATGGCTATGACATACGGGCAACTCGCCTGGTGAGCCGGACGCTGAGCATACCCGTCGTCGCTTCCGGTGGAGCCGGCCAGCCAGAGCATCTTTTCAAGGTATTCACCGAGGGCTGTGCCGACGCGGCATTGGTGGCCAGCATGCTGCATTACAGAGGCTATACAATCGGCGATATCAAACGGGCAATCGCGTCATCGGGCCTCTT
>Ga0066192_1000022_pt1 | contig 37587 bp, 33 predicted proteins | sample WorMetvacBELIZE1_FD_58707 | JGI IMG/M metagenome (GOLD analysis project Ga0066192, IMG submission 58707) | Marine gutless worms symbiont microbial communities from Max Planck institute for Marine Microbiology, Germany - Olavius vacuus BELIZE.1... | ecosystem: Host-associated > Annelida >... | reverse complement strand
TTTTCTGAGGTAGTGTAGCACGCCTTCAGTCAAGAAGGTAGTTAGAATACGCTGCTTGATGAGGATAATCGTTTGACTTACGTGTTTCCTATAGTTGGCGTGGCGGGCACGAGGCCTCGTGATCTCTTCGGGCGCCCATCATCGAGGCGGAGCCGGCCCGGGCGGATCGCCGCGCTGCTGTATAGCCGCCCACTCGAAAAATCAAAAAACCCTTGCCCATTGGCGAACATTGCCTTAATATAATAATGCCTTAAAAAGCATCGTTTCAGGGAACGAAAGCCGCAGCATGTTCCCGCCGGTGTTTTTATGGCCTCCTCTAAAGGCCGTAACGGCCATCGCGATCAACCGCTTGGTGTCGCGCGGTTTTGTTTTGCTCTGTAGAAATGGGCGTTTTTTATAAGGCCGGAACCAGAAGAAGCGCGATGCTGAGAAAACTCTTTTGAGATAGGCTAACCCGGCTGACCAAAGCCATTCATCCGCACCCGTTCCACCAACCATTGTCCGCCGGCCCAGCATCGGGTTCTCGGTTAGCGAGTGCTGACGAGGTTAAGAGAAGTAATTTGGTACAGCCGGCAGCCAAGAGGCTCTTTGCTTCAAAGCACCCTTGTCAATCTAATCATCAACGAAAAAGGCGCGCTCGGATAGGCAAGTTGATTGACAGTGCCAGCGATATATATCTGTTTTCGCGGGCAATAGAAGGCTAATGCGCCGGATAGTCCCGAATGACCAAGGAATTCTGGAACCTGCCCAAAAGGATCGAAAAACCATGGCGCTTTGAACCGGTGCAGCCCAATGCCGGCCTGCATCGGGAAAAAAATCTTGTTCCAGACATATAATCCAGGCAAATCATCCCGCGGAAAGATTTTTCCCTCAAAAAACGCTTCGATGAATCGGCACATATCCGACGAGGTTGAAACCATCCCGCCATCCGCGCCGAAAAATGCCATGGCTTGGGGAATACGCAGGAGGCTGTCCTTGAAATACATGTCCGCCGGCCGCGTATCCTCAGGTGATTGATACAGGTAGCTTTGCTTAAGTGCCAAAGGCTCTAAAATCAATGCCTCTAAGACCTGGGAAAAAGACATATCTGTAATGTTTTCGATGATTTTCCCCAGAAGCTGGAAATTCGTATCGGAATAGAACGCCCTGCCCCTGCTGTTCGGGGGGAAAACAGGTTTCATTGTTTTGTTGCGCGCCAGCACATCCTCGAATGTCAACGCCTGATCCTGTCCGCGCATGAGACTCTTAAATAGGCTCTCTTTTCCTCTGTCGGTGTATTGGAAATAATCCGGCAGCCCAGAGTTGTGCGCTAAGAGATTCTGAATGGTTATTTCAACGGAAAAATCCTTTCCATTCAGAACATGCAAACCCTCAAGAGTTGTGGAATCCAAGTATTTGGCTATGCTATCCCTGATATCCAGTTTTCCCTGAGATTGCAAGCGCAGTATAATTGCCGTGACAAACAATTTTGTCGTGCTCGCAATGAAGTAGGGCGTGCCGCTTTCAAGATTTCCACTGCCGCCACACCAGGTGAAATCGTTGTGCTTCAAGCAATAAGACGTTCCAAAAATCTTCTTGTTGTCAACAGCCCTATCGAGCAAAGACTGCAATGCTTGAGATTGAGGCGTGTTTTGAATTTGCATGACCATTTCGACGATTCCTCCTGAGGTTTCCTGTGCCCTTGAGCGATTTGGCGGGCTCAGAGACCATGCAGTGCGCCTTCCCGCAAATCAATGTCCGTCGGATCTGTATCCTCAGGTTCATCAACAAAGTAATTAGACTGAAATTCTCAGCGTATGAAAGAATCAAACAGTGGTCAAGAGTGGAGTTTTCTCAGCTTCCAGGCAGTAACGTTTTTCGATGGCGCAACCCAAGCTGAAGGCTTTATCTGGGAAGAGAACAGGTTGTAATCTATGTCCACGTTTTCACTTCCTAGCTTTCCCAAAAGGACCGCACCAAACAAATCAGTGGGCAGTTTGCGTGAAAACCCGCCCATTGCCCGTCGATTAGACCCAGTAATAGAAACCAAATAGCAGAAAGCCAGGTCGGCTCAATTTCGACAGCCCAGTCAGCCCCAGCCGACCAGTAAGGATGCCGCCCACGGCGCATGCCTCTTTTCATCGGGCGCTCGTCCATCAGGCCGTTTCATCGTTTTTTTACAGACTCCCGAAATTCGTTTGATTCTAGTTTCTCACTCCCCTAAAATTCAATGCATTGAGACGATCGGAGACTATTAATGCGATGCCTGTGTGCTGCTCAAAGAAGTTCTAACGAGCGTGGGGTGGAAAATGAAAAAAACCGCAAGAACTCTCATCTTTCTACTCATCGCGGCATTGCTCTCGTGTACGAACCCGGTCAATAACCCGGCAAAATTCCAGTTAGTGAGCACCTTTGCCGGTACGGGCCAAGAGGGCGTTCAGAATGGCGCCGCGGGGGTGGCGCAGTTCCATAATCCCTTCGGCGTGGCGACCGATTCATCGGACAATGTCTATGTCGCCGATGAAAACAACCACATGATTCGCAAGATAACACCCCAAGGAGTCGTGAGCACCTACGCCGGTACGGGCCAAGCGGGCCACAGGGATGGCGCTGGCGTGTCGGCACAGTTTGAGTTTCCCGCTGGCGTGGCAGTAGATTCATCGGGAAATGTCTATGTCGCCGATTCACGCAACCACCGGATTCGCAGAATTACACCTGGTGGAGAGGTGAGCACCTTTGCCGGTCCTGCCGGTGCTGATCGCTTATCGGGCGACAGAGATGCCACTGGAAATCAGGCGCGGTTTTACAATCCCTCTGGTGTGGCGACCGATTCATCGGGAAATGTCTATGTGGCCGATTATGGCAACCACATGATTCGCAGGATTACACCTGAAAGAGTGGTGAGCACCCTCGCCGGTAGTGGCAAAGCGGGCACTACAAATGGCATAGGCACTCAGGCACAGTTTGATGAACCCGTTGGCGTGGCGGTGTTTGAAACAGACAACAATCTGATTGTCTATGTGGCCGATACTAACAACCACCGGATTCGCAAGATTGCGCCACAAAATGATGGTACTGTAATGGTGAGCACCTTCGCCGGTAGTGGCCAACCGGGCACTACAAATGGCATAGGCACTCAGGCACAGTTTGATGAACCCGTTGGCGTGGCAGTAGATTCGTCGGGCAATGTCTATGTCGCCGATTCAGGCAGCAACCGAATTCGCAAGATTGCGCCACAAAATGATGGTACTGTAATGGTGAGCACCCTCGCCGGTACATCGGCACAGTTTGATAATCCTAGTGGCGTGGCAGTGGATTCATCGGGCAATGTGTATGTTGCTGACTATAATAACCACCGGATTCGCAAGATTATACCACAAAATGATGGTACTGTAATGGTGAGCGCCGTCGCCGGTACATCGGCACAGTTTGATAATCCCAATGGCGTGGCGACCGATTCATCGGGCAATGTTGTCTATGTCGCCGATAGTAGCAACAGCCGGATTCGTAAGATTGTGTATCAATAGGTTTTGGCCTGCCCATGCGGTCATATAATCATCAGTCCATTCGGATGAAGATGTCTGATGCCGCAATCTGGCCACCGATGAGACGGCACAGCCTTCGACACCTTGCGAAGACGCGTCAGGCAGGCCAGCTCCACCGGAAGCGACGACGGGTATGCTCAGTGTTTGGGAGGCCCGGGCGCATCGAGTGGAAGTCGTCCCGCTGGCCGCTAACACAAGATTCACTCAAAAAAACCTGAAATTTCCTGGAAGTTGTGTTATAATGTTATAATAGATATGAACTCCATGAGAGAGATGTTTTTTGAGGATAACGGCATCGTAAAAGAGGAGGAAGATCAATGAAGAGTTTCAGAAGTTATCTTGTTGTATTGACCATAGCACTGCTTATCGGGGCATTGCTTTCGTGCTCGAACCCAGCCAGTTCCCCAGCCAAAGCCAAAGCCTGGGTGGTGAGCACCATAGCCGGTAGTAGTACATCGGGTACGGCGGATGGCCAAGGTACATCGGCGCGGTTTAGTGATCCCAAAGGCGTGGCGGTAGATGCGGCGGGAAATCTGTATGTCGCCGATCATTACCACAACCGGATTCGCAAGATTACACCAGGTGGAGTGGTGAGCACCATAGCCGGTAGTGACAAAACAGATAATGACATAATAAATGGGACCACACACAGGGATGGCGCTGGAGATCAGGCGCTGTTTCGGGGTCCCAGAGGCGTGGCGGTGGATGAAGATGGCAATGTGTATGTCGCCGATTCACTCAACAACCGGATTCGCAAGCTTGAGCCTCCTGACGAGGACGCGACTTCGTATACAGTGAGCACCATAACCATAGAAGACGATAATGGCTCAGCGATCACGCTTTCCTCCCCCACTGGCGTGGCGGTGGATAAGGATGACAATCTGTATGTCGTCGAATATAACAACAACCGGATTCGCAAGCTTACTAAATCTGAATCAGATGAGGGTTCTGACTCAGGTGAAGGTTCTGACTCAGATGAGGGTTCTGACTCAGATGAGGGTTCTGAATCAGATGAGAGTTCTGAATCAGATGAGAGTGCTACGTACACAGTGAGCCCCATAGCCGGTAGTTCACTGGGCTTTCGGGATCATAACACGGGCACATCGGCGCAGTTTTACTACCCCCATGGCGTGGCGGTGGATAAGGATGGCAATCTGTATGTCGCCGATTATTACAACAACCGGATTCGCAAGATTACTAAATCTGAATCAGGTGGTAGTGTTACGTACGCAGTGAGCACCATAGGCGGGAGGACCAGTGCCGGTAGTTCATTTGGCTACGAGAATGGCCCTGGGAATGACGCGCGGTTTAACAACCCCTATGGCGTATGGCGTGGCGGTGGATTCATGGGGCAATGTCTATGTCGCCGATACTGAAAACCACGTGATTCGTAAGCTTACGCCTACTAACGCGGAGAAGACTTTGTATACAGTGAGCACCATAGCCGGTGATGGCACATCGGGGGACAGGGATGGCCCTGGCACTGCCCCTGACACAGGGGCGCGGTTTACCAGTCCCTGGGGCGTGGCAGTGAATTCATCGGGCAATGTTGTCTATGTCGCCGATACTGAAAACCACCGGATTCGTAAGATTGTGTATCGATAAGGAGGGGCCTGCGGTTCCACGAAGCTTGCCCGCTGTTTTTTGCCTCCTCAAGATTGTTGGAAAGCGGCCATCGCGATCAGTCGCTTGATGTCGCGCAATCCTACTGTGCCCCTGTAGAAACGGGCATCTTCGTTGGCCCTTAAAAGGGCTTCATAGAGTTCTTGGGGTTTTGCTTTGCTGACTTTTTCGGCGCTGTCATAGCCCGCGGCAATCAGCGTCCTTGAGAAAACAGGGCTAACCCATTGGATGCGGGAGAGATCCGAAAGCGCCGCGAGCTCCTTCATATCCCTTTTCGCGAAGTCGCTGTCCTGGGCGGGAACCTGGTTCGATGAGCGCGCCTCATAGAGCTGTTGAGTGTTTTTGATTCCGATGGCCTCCAGCTTGGCAACAAGATTCTTGTCAATCCAGTCAAAGGCCTTCAGCGGCCGCGGCCTGGGAAAGAGACCCTCGATGTAACGGCGAAGCACCGTGAGATAATCCGCGTCGATACCGGAATCTTTCGCGAGATTCTCCAGCTTGCCTTTGTTTTTCAGCCGAACGCGTAAATCGGCGAGGGAATGTATTCCCGCCCTTTTCAGATAATCCATCTTATCGCCCAGCCCATCTAAAAGAACCCGCTGACTGGGAATCAAATCGGTGGATTCAATACGCGATTGAAGCTCGGCAAGATCGGTTAATCGATTATCCATGGCACCCCTTCCACCGATAGAATACCTGAAAACGAACATCAGTGCTATGGCGGCTGTTGTTTTACAAAGTCTTTTTTCAAACGTCCAAACATCGTAGAATCAATAAACCGCCTGGAAAAGACGCGCGCTGAGACAGCCGCCACTCAAAATCGGTTGTGAGGAATGGTTGTGGAGAAGTCTGAAAACAAAAAGGTTCAACAGCACATCGAAGAAATCATGCTATTCAGCGATGAGAAGTATCACATCCTGCGGCGGCTCAGAAAGATAGTCTTCAGCGCCCATCCCAAGGCGCAAGAAAGAATGATGTATGGAGGAATCATGTTCTCGCTGGAGAATGATTTCGGAGGCATCTTCGTGGCCAAAAACCATATCAGCTTCGAATTCTCAAACGGCGCCCGAATGAACGATCCTGTGGGATTGCTCGAAGGAAAGGGAGAATTCCGACGACATCTCAAAATCAGAACCCTGGCGGATATAGTCGATAAGAAAGTGGATTTCTTTGTCAAACAAGCGGCGCGGGAAACGGATGATGCGCCTCTGAGCCCATCCAGCACGAAGATCTTCTTTGTTAAGGGGGAACTGAAGGTTTTTCCGGTCGATAATCCCTGGTATTATGTCGCGGTCCCCCCCTCATACACGAAAATGACCAGACATCTGGCCGAACGCGGTCTTGTGGCTGTTACAGTCAGCATCAATCAGATGTCATGGAACACATCCCTGATGCCCATGGGCGATGGAACCCAGTTCATCCCGATACCGGCGAAAATAAGGAAGAACATGAAACTCAAAGACAGTGTAGAGCTCTCATTCACGCTTCGGAAACGATAAGAGGCCGGTTCAGAGGCTTTAATTGTGCTCGGGGCCGCGATCCCCGAAGTTGTGCTGGTTTTGGAATCCCGCGAAAAGGTTTCAGCCCCTCAGAATTGTGTTGACCTCCAGGAGGTTGATAATCGCGTATTGTTGTGTAGACTAAGGGAGTGTTTATTTCATCTTTATTGAACGGCGCCGCTGTTGGCATCCGATGGAGCGTTTTGAGGAATTCAGGTGTCTTTGAAGCTCGTTCTGATAGTTGAGGATGAAAGGGACCTAGTGAAAACCCTTGAGTACAACTTGCAGCGTGAGGGGTTTCAGACGCGAAGCGCCTTTACGGGTGTGGACGCGCTGCGGCTCGCCGTCGAAGATCCGATTCCCGATCTCATGATACTCGATCTGATGCTTCCAGACATATCGGGTTTGGAGCTCTGCCGGGAACTTCGTCGAACTCAGACCACCCGGAATATTCCGATCATTATTCTGACAGCCAGAGGCGAAGAGATTGACAGGGTGGTGGGCTTTGAACTGGGTGCCGACGACTATGTGGTGAAGCCTTTCAGCGTGCGGGAATTCATGCTGAGAGTGAAGGCGATCCTCCGCCGGGGACGTAGCGCGGATGAAGCCACCGCGCGGAAGAAAGCGGAAAATGAGAAACGCGTTTTCGGGTGTCTCAAAGTGGATGTGGTGGCTCATCGTTTGTGGGTCGACGGCCAGGAACTTCGCTTAACAGCTCTTGAGTTCATCCTGCTCAATACTCTTTTAACCAGAAAGGGGTGGGTGCAGACCAGAGAAGTTCTGCTTTCGGATGTTTGGGGAGCCAACGCGGATATGAGTACCCGCACGGTGGATGCCCATATAAAACGGCTGCGCGGGAAACTAGGATTGGCAGGCCGCTATATTGAAACCGTGCGGGGGGTCGGGTATCGGTTTGCTTCCGACGAAGATGCGATCGGCAGCGATGGGGGAGGAGTGTGAGGCTGGGGCTGAGGGCCAAGCTCTTTCTACTCATCGCGGCTGTTTTTCTGCTGCCTTTTCTTATCGGTTGGAATCTTCTTATATCCAGGACGCGCTCAGAACTGGAAACGATGTGGGAATCGGCGCTTTTAAGCCACGCTATGGCGCTGCGCGCCATGATTGAAACTACAGAACGCTCTTCTGACTCTCTAGACGCGCTGATTGCCCGCTTCGTGGAGGATTATCCGGCGCATGTGACCGTTTTCGATGGTGCAGGAGAACTACTGAGTGATTCTCCATTCCCCGATAAAGAAGAATCAGAAGGCAATACGGACAATGGGGAGCTACCGGAAACAGTCTTTGGAAGCGTGAACCGCTTTCAACACTACAATGCGATCCTGAGAGCTGATATCGACTACCTGAGTCTTCCCTTTCAATACGAAGGCGGTCAGGGAGTGGTTCGAATCGGCAAACCGCTTCCCGGAACCAATCCCATCCTGGGAGGGTTTCGACTCTCGCTTCTGGTTCTTTCAGGACTGGGGGCGGCCGTTCTCGTGAGTGTTGCCGCCAGGTATCTGATGCTGAACCGCTTCAAGGCTCTCATCGACAGCGCGGAAGCCATCGCTGAGGGGCGGGAGAACATGAGCCAGTTCAGAGGTATTCTTTCAGGGAAAGTACTTGGCGAGTTGGCCGAAGCCCTTAACCTCACGGTGCGGGGACTGAAGAAGCTTAGCGGTGAAACGGCCGAGGAACGAGACCGCTTCGAGGCAGTGCTCGAAGACATGGGAGAGGGAGTGCTGGCGCTTGATGACAATCGGCGCATCACTCACGTTAATCCCGCCGCTCTGGAGCTTTTGAACCTCTCTAATCCGCCCATCGGTCAAACCCTGCTGGAAGTCATCAGATCTCCCGATCTCGATGTGCTTGTTTCCAAGCCACATCTTTCCAAAGTAATCGAATTTGATGTGGACGCTCCTCGCCGCCGCTTCGAGGTGGGCGATTTCGGCACGGAAAACCATCGGCGCCTTTCGGCGAGGGTGACCCCAAGGCGAACCAGTGGGGGTGTGGTGCTGGTTATTCACGATGTTACTGAACTGCGCCGACTGGAAGTTGTACGGCGGGACTTCATTGCCAATGTTTCCCACGAACTTCGGACACCGGTAAGCATTATTCGGGCCAACGCCGAGACTCTGCTGGAGGATTCATCGGAGCTCAGTTCCCGGAATCAAAGCTTTCTCGAAGCCCTGCAACGCAATAGTGAGCGGCTTTCAAACATCATTGCCGACCTGCTCGATCTTTCCCGAATTGAATCGGGCCAGTACTCGTTGGAAATCACAGCGATACCTATTGAGGAGGCCATTCACCGGGTTGTCCAAACCATGCAGAATAGGACCGAGGCCAGGCAAGTAGTGCTGGAAATGGATCTGGAGCCGCGGCTTTTTGTGCTTGCCGATCGAAAGGCCTTGGATCAGGTTCTTCTGAACCTTGTTAAAAACGCGATTATACATACACCGGAGAGCAGCCATGTGCTGCTGCGCTCTTTCCTGGTGGATAATGAGGTGCGCATTGAGGTTTGCGACGATGGACCGGGAATCGAACTCAAACACCATGAGCGGATATTTGAACGTTTTTATCGAGTTGACACTGGAAGAGCAGGAGGAGGGACTGGGCTAGGTCTTTCCATAGTGAGGAATCTGATTGACGCCATGGGCGGACAGGTGGGGCTCAACTACGCCGATCCTCACGGTTCGATCTTCTGGGTGAAACTGCCGATAAGGGCCTGACAGTGGCATCCGACTGGCGGCAGGCTGATAACATCCCGGCGAGTGAGCGCCAAGTTTTACGGATGTTACCAAGAAGTCACTTCACTGTCACAAACCTGTCACAGAACTCGATTAGCTTTGTTCTTATATAATTTATCACAGGGCTGGAATAACCCTGCTGAAAGGAGAGATGAACAGTGACAGGAAAAAAAATTTTGTTCGCGTTGGTAGCCGCGTTGATTGCTTTGGCAGGCTGCTCGAAAAGGGAAGCGACGATTATCGCCATAGACGGATCGAGTACGGTGTTCCCTATAACCGAAGCGGTCGCGGAGGAATTCCAGAGGGAAAATGATGCTCGCGTAACCATTGGTGTTTCCGGCAGCGGCGGTGGTTTTAAGAAGTTCGGCAATGGTGAGATCGCGATCAGCAATGCCTCGCGTCCCATAAAGCCCTCGGAAGTAGAACTCAGCGCCGAAAACGGTATTGAGTACATCGAGCTGCCTGTCGCCTACGATGGCATCGCTATAGTGGCGCACAAAGAAGCCGACTGGCTGGATTATATAACCGTAGACGAGCTTTCTACACTCTGGGCTCCCGCGGCACAGGGCGAAATAACCATGTGGAGCCAAATCAGAGCGGACTGGCCAGAAGAGGAAATCCACCTTTTCGGACCGGGCGTGGATTCGGGGACCTACGATTACTTCACCGAAGCCATTGTGGGAGAAGAGCATTCCAGTCGTGGCGATTTTACTTCCAGCGAAGACGATAACGTTTTGGTGCAGGGTGTAGCCACCGACGTTCGAGCGCTCGGATTCTTCGGACTTGCCTACTATACGGAAAACAGCGACAAGCTTAAAATCGTGCCTGTGGACGACGGCGATGACAGCAATGGTGCGGGGGGTATCATTCCATCCCTTACCACAGTGGGCAATGGCACGTATCAACCGCTTTCCAGGCCGCTCTTCATCTATGTGAATAAAGAGGCTGCGGAGCGGCAAGAAGTGGAAGAGTTTATCAACTACTACCTGGACAATGCCGACGAACTGGCGAAAGAGGTTGGATACATTCCGTTGCCGCAAACCGCCTACGATCTGGCTAAAGAACGCTTCGAGAAGCGCATTACAGGTTCGGTTTTTGGTGGTGGCGGTTCCCAGGTTGGCGTAACAATCGAGGAGCTCCTCGGCGGTCAATAATATACCAGATGGCGGCATTGTGAATAAAAGAGAGAGAAAAGACGCGAATGCGGTAAGGGGCGCTGTAGCCTTCAAGCCTTTCAAAAGTCATACACCTTTCCGCGAGCGTCTCGTGGAGTCCGGACTGTTTGGCAGCGGAATCTTATCCATACTCACAACTGCGGCGATACTGGCGGTTTTAGTCTTCGAAACAGTGGGGTTCTTTCGGGAGGTTTCCCTTGCTCAGTTCCTGGGGGACACCGAATGGACGCCGCTGTTCAGCGAGAAACATTTTGGGATATGGCCGCTTCTCTCCGGTACCTTGCTCACATCGCTTATCGCCATTGCCGTGGCGCTGCCCCTGGGGCTGCTTGCCGCCATTTATCTCAGCGAGTTCGCGCCTAAGAAGCTCAGGAAGGTGGTGAAGCCGGCACTTGAGGTGCTTGCCGGTGTACCGACCATCGTGTACGGCTATTTCGCCCTGGTGTTTCTCACACCCCTTCTGCAGCGGTTTATTCCCAATCTAGCGGGATTTAACGCTCTGAGTCCGGGCATCATGATGGGGATAATGATTATTCCCATGATTTCCTCGCTAAGCGAGGACGCCCTATACGCGGTTCCCACAAACCTGAAAGAAGGGGCCTACGCTCTTGGATCGGGGAGGCTGGCCGCTATTTTTCGGGTTACCATTCCCTCGGCGTTTTCCGGAATAGTGGCTTCGGTGATTCTGGCGACATCCCGCGCCATCGGCGAAACGATGATTGTGGCGGTAGCGGCCGGACAGCAGCCCAGGCTGACCTTTGATCCGCGCGTTCCCATCGAAACCATGACTGCCTACATCGTCCAAATCAGTCTTGGCGACACACCCACGGGGACCATAGAATATAGAACCATCTTCGTGGTGGGCAGCACCCTGTTTCTCATGACCTTTGTGATGAACATCATCAGTCAGCGCATGGCGCGCCGTTTTAGAGGTAGAACATGATTCAAAGCGACAATCGGGCCACATGGAAAAGAAAATTCACTGAGGTAGCCTTTATTGCTCTATGCGTCAGCGCCGTAATTCTGCCCCTCATTCTGCTCGCGACACTGATAACCGATGTTATCATCAGCGCCGCTGGTCGTTTGAACTGGGAATTCCTCAGCAGCTACCCCTCGCGCATGGCCGAAAAGGCGGGCATACTCCCAGGCCTTGTGGGAAGCGTCTATTTGATCGCGCTCACCGCCGCCATGGCCCTTCCTGTGGGAGTGGGAGCGGCGATTTATCTTGAGGAGTATGGCGGACGCAGTCGCCTGGCACATATCATCGAAATCAATATCGCCAATCTGGCCGGCGTCCCCTCCATTATATACGGACTTCTCGGCCTTGAGCTGTTCGTCCGTACCCTGGGACTGGGAAGGAGTCTCATTGCCGGCGCCTGCACAATGGCCTTGCTCGTTCTTCCCATCGTTATCATGTCTTCCAGGGAAGCTCTGCGGACCGTACCGCTTTCGATTCGCGAAGGAGCCTACGCGCTGGGAGCGACACGCTGGCAAACAGTACGCCAAGTTGTGCTTCCCCTGGCCTTTCCGGGAATCCTAACAGGAGCCATCCTGTCGGTTTCTCGGGCCATCGGAGAGGCCGCGCCTCTTATCGTTGTTGGCGCCCTGGCCTTTATAACCTTCCTGCCCGATGGAATCGATTCCCCCTTCACGGTGCTGCCCATACAGATATTCAACTGGGTCTCCCGCCCTCAGCAAGCTTTTCTGGACAACGCGGCTGCCGGCATTGTAGTGTTGTTGGTAACGATGCTGCTGCTTAACGGCCTGGCCATTTATTTCCGCAACCGTCTTCAAAAGAGCAGGACCTGGTAGGCATGGCCGCCGATATTGCAATTGAGGTAACAATGAATAGTAAAACCTCACAATCCCCAGAAAACGCGAAGCCTTCAGATTTAGAGAAAGAACCTGAACCCGTGGATTCCCGCCGCATCAAATTTTCAATCAAAGAACTGTCTGCCTGGTATGGCGATCACAAAGTTCTTCACTCAGTGAATATGGATATTCCGAATCGGCAAGTAAGCGCGATCATCGGCCCCTCCGGCTGCGGCAAATCCACCATGATACGCTGTCTTAACAGAATGCACGACCTGGTTCCCGGTACGCGAGTGGCCGGCCAAGTCTTTTTGGACGGAGAAAACATCTACGAAAACCGGATTGATCCTGTGATGCTGCGCAGACGCGTGGGAATGGTGTTTCAGAAACCCAACCCCTTTCCCACCATGTCGGTGCGGGAAAATGTTTTAGCCGGACTCAAACTGACCGGATCGGCTCGCCTAAAAGACAGCAAGGAGATTGTTGAACACGCGTTGAAACAAGCGGCGCTTTGGGAAGAAGTTAAGGACCGCCTGGACAAACCCGGCGTGGGACTTTCAGGCGGCCAACAGCAAAGACTGTGCATCGCGCGGGCGCTGGCCGTTGAACCTGACGTGCTTCTGATGGATGAGCCCTGTTCGGCGCTGGACCCGGGGGCCACTACAAGGATTGAAGACTTGATTCATGGCCTGGTGGAGCGCTACACTATCGTTATCGTTACGCACAACATGCAACAGGCGGCCCGGGTATCCAACCGCACCGCGTTCCTTTTACTCGGCGGGCTTGTGGAATTTGGAGAAACCGACCAAGTTTTTACCGCGCCGCGGGACAAGCGCACCGAAGACTACATCACCGGAAAGTTCGGATAGTCATTTGATAGACATCGGGCAATCCGGTAAGGGTATGATAACAAAGATGAATATAGATTCACATATAAGTAAGGATTCCCACACAGATCGAAACTACGAGGACGAGTTGTACCAGCTCCGTGAAGGAATTCTCCGCATGGCCGGCAAGGTTGAAAAAATGATCTCGCAGTCAATTCAGGCGCTTGTGAACCACGACATGGAATTGGCCAAAGAGACCATCGAGATGGATCACCAAGTAAACCGTGATGAAATAGAATCGGACGATCTGTGCCTGCTTATGCTAGCCAAGTGGCAGCCCATGGCCTCGGATCTCCGCTTCATCACCCTCACTTTGAAAATGGTTACCGACCTTGAACGCATTGGAGATTTGGCTGTCAACATTTGTAAGCGCGTCATCAATCTGGGACTTGACCCCCCACTCAAACCCTACATCGACATACCTAAAATGGCCGCCATTACCCAGTCGATGATTCGGGACGCGATTGACGCCTTTGTGGCTCAGGATGTCGACAAAGCGCACAGGGTGGTAATCCTGGACGACGAAGTGGACGATTTGTACAAGAAGGTCTTCCGCGAACTGATCAAACTGATGAAAGACGAATCAAACGTTGAGCGGGGAATCCACGTTCAATCGATTGCCAAGGTTCTTGAACGCATGGCGGATCACTGCACCAATCTTGCCGAACAGGTTATCCTTATGGTTAAAGGCAAGGACATCAGGCATCTGGGAAAACGCAGCGAGGACGAAGAAAGCCAAGGCTGAAATCAATTATGCCCGCGGCTAGCGCGTCAGCGCCCGGCGTTTACAGTTGGTCCGCTCGGACTCGCATACCTCTCTTTCGCCGGGCGTTTGCCCCCTCTTCCGGCAAAGAAGTATGGCCTCCCGAAGGGGCCTGCCAGGGCATCAAGGCTTAGCGCGAAGCCCCGGAGACCGCGGCCCCCCGCCCTCGCGGGCGGAACATGTTTTCTAACGGAACCTCGGCGGCTTGTAATTAGGGTTAGTGTTCATCATAGTGGCGTCAGCAAATATGTATGAGTAGTCCCTTACTTGGTCCAGATCCCAGTCATTGAGAGGCTGGTTAAACGAGGCACTTCGGGGCATCTAGGGTCCCGGCGCCCCCTCTTCCGGCAAAGAAGTATGGCCTCCCGAAGGGGCCTGCCAAGGGCATGAAGCTTAGTGAAGCCCCGGAGACTGCCCCCGCCCTTGCGGACGGAACATGTTTTCTAACGGAATCGTGGCGGCTTGTAATGAGCGCCATACCCGGCCCACGTTCCAGCTACTGATGTCCTGGTTGAACGAGGCGCTTCGGGGCAACTAGGGCCCCGGCGCCCCTCTCTTCCGGCAAAGAAGCATGGCCCCCCCGAAGGGGCCTGCCAGGGGCATAAAGCTTAGGGCGAAGCCCCGGCGGGAGCGTGGCCTTGGAATTAGCGACTAGCAGTGTTCGACCTTGTTTTCAACCTCGTCAAACTGCCTGAAAATGTTAATAGGAGTCATGTCTTCAAGTGCGCTGCGGCACCCCTTTGGGCGGCATCTTTGCCTGGATGTCTGATGCTGTGCGAAAAGCAATAATGGGTGGGCCGCTAGGGGTCATCCTTTTCAAAACTAGGAATTGAGGGTCTTCATACCTTTCATCTGGGCTCGGAGCCTTGCCCCGATTCTTTCGATGGGATGGTTGCGAATTTCCTGGTTGACCTTGATAAGTTCGATGTCGTCCACTTCTTCGTCGGCGGGATAGGGGCGCCCCAGATCGTGTTCGTTCAATGTGTTCATGAAGTCCTTGAGCAGGGGCTTGCAGGCTTCGGTGAAAAGGTAGTTGCCGTATTCGGCGGTATCGGATATCACCCGGTTCATTTCGTAGAGTTTTTTGCGGCTGATCAGGTTGGCGATGAGGGGCATTTCGTGGAGTGATTCATAGTAGGCCGATTCCTCTTTGATGCCGGAATCCACCATAACTTCGAAGGCCAGTTCCACACCGGCTTTTACGATGGCTACCATGAGAACAGCTTCATCGAAGTATATCTGGGGGCTGAAACGTTGGGCGATCGAGGCTTGTTCGAAGGCGCTGTGGCCAGTTGCTTCCCGCCAGCTCAGTAGCTGTTTATCGTTGGCTTTCCAATCGGTCATCATGGTGGTGGAAAACTGGGCGGAGAGTATTTCGTCCATGTGTTTGCAGTAAAGGCTCTTCATGATGGATTTTAAGCGGTCGGCGAGTTCGTTGGCCCTGATTTTGGCGGGGTTGGAAAGTCGATCCATCATGTGGGTAATGCCGCCATGTTTGAGCGCTTCGGTTATAGCCTCCCATCCGAACTGAACAAGGGAGGCGGCTTTAGCCGGTTCAATGTTGTTGGCGATCATTGTGTCGAAGCAAAGTAGAGAGCCGGTTTGGAGCATGCCGCAGAGTATGGTCTGTTCGCCCATAAGGTCGGATTTAACTTCGGCAACGAAGGATGAGGCGAGAACGCCGGCACGGTCGGAGCCCAGACCCACGGCGTAGGCCTTTGCGATTTCCCAGCCCCGTCCATCGGGGTTGTTGGCTGGATGAACGGCGATGAGTGTGGGGACGCCGAATCCTCGCTTATATTCTTCGCGGACTTCGCTTCCCGGGGATTTCGGGGCAATCATTACGACGGTGATGTCGGGGCGAATTCGCATGCCCTCTTCGACGATGTTGAATCCATGGGAGTATCCCAGGCACGAGCTTTTTTTCATCAGCGGGATAGTTTTGGAAACGACGGAGCTGTGCTGTTTGTCGGGGGTAAGGTTCATTACCAGATCGGCGCTGGGTATCATTTCTTCGAAGCTGCCCACTTCGAATTTATATTCGTTGGTATTTTTCCAGGACTGGCGCTTTTCGGCAATGGCGTCGGGCCGCAGCGCGTAGGCGACGTTCAGTCCGCTGTCACGCAGATTGAGTCCCTGATTGAGTCCTTGAGCGCCGCATCCGAGTATGATGATGCGCTTTCCTTTGAGTGCTTGGACTCCATGAAATTCGTTGGCATTCATGAATCGGCAGGTGCCCAGTTGCTGTACTTGTTCACGGAAAGGCAGTGAACTGAAATAGTTCATATGGATTCGCTCCGGTTGTGGGTTTGTTTCAGGGCTAAGGTTAGAATGCTCTGAGCCTGACGGTCAAGAGTTCAGGCGAGGCCGCATTCCATCAATGCGGATGGTTTGCCTAGTCGATGTAGATTTTGGGAACTCTGAGTGATATGCCGCAGGTGATTTCATAGGGGATTGTACCGGCTATATCGGCCAGTTCCTGGGCGTCGGGGCCGGAGGGGTTAGATCCGAAAAGTATCACTTCGTCGCCAGGTTGGATATGTGTTTCTGGTCCTAAGTCTACCATCAGTTGATCCATGCAGACAGAACCGACTACGGGATATCGTTGTCCATCAATGAGAACTTCCGCGTGATTCGAAAGACGCCAGGGGTATCCGTCAGCATAACCCACGGGCAGGATAGCGATCCAGGTTTCCCGAGTTGATTCCCATGTCCGGCCGTAGGACACAGTGGTTTTCGGGGGGATTTTTTTCATCTCGGTAATGCGGGTTTTTAGCTCCATTACAGGCTTAAGTTCGATGCGTTCGGATTTTGGGGGTCCGTATCCATACAGGGCAATTCCTGGTCGCACCATTCCAAACGCCGTTTCCGGGCTCAGGGCAATCGCTCCGGAGTTTGCCGCGTGCAAGATGCCTGGATTGATGCCGGCGCTGCGCAGTTGCCCTGCGATATCACTGAGGATGGCAGCCTGTTTGCGGGTGAATTCTCTGTCGGCTCCGCGCTCTGAGTCCGCTGAGGGAAAATGTGTCGCAATCCCAATCAGCGCCATGCGGGGATGGGAGCTGATACGATGGGCGAGGGCGAGGGCCTCGTCGGGTCTGCAGCCTACCCGTCCCATGCCGCTGTCCACCTTCAAGTGCATCGGTACCCGCTCGTTTTCACTGCTGCCGGGCGGATTATTCGACAGTGTTTTCTCAATAGCCCGAAGGTATCGATCGCTGGTTACAAAAAGTTCCAGGTTAGCTTCCAGCGTTAGAGGGATCTCTTCGGGAACGGTGGGGCCGAGTAGGAGTATTCTTCCGTTATCACCGCCCTCTCTCAGCTCCCTGCCTTCAAAGGGGGACGATACACCGAGTACTTCAACGCCTTCATCGCGAAGAATTTTAGATATCCTCAAAGCCCCATGTCCGTAGGCATTGGCTTTTACCGCGGCGCAAATGATGGTATCCGGCGGCAAAGCTCTTCGAAGCGCGTGGAGATTGGCCTTGAGAGCGCCTGCATGGATGAGCGCGCGCGTGGCTCGGAGTGTAACGGCTGTTTTGGTATCGGTCATTACCTAACTCTGAGGGCTTCCACAGGTGGCCACCATCACAGCCTTGGTGGTGTGCATACGGTTTTCAGCCTGGTCGAATACCACCGATTGTCCGGATCGAAATACTTCATCGCTCACTTCCATGGAATCTAAGTTGTGCTCCTTCTTCGCCCGGCTTCCGATTTGGGTTTCGGTGTCATGAACCGATGGCAGACAGTGCATGAACAGCGTGTCAGGATTCTGAGTTTTTTTCATTAAGGCGGTATTAACCTGATAGGGCTGGAGCAGCGCAATGCGTTCGGCAAGTTTATCTTCTTCTCCCAGGGAAGTCCAAACATCGGTGTAAACGACATCCGCTCCCTGAACACCTTTGTCAATATCATCGCCGAGCTCTATTTCAGCGTGGGTCTCACTGGCCAATTCTCTGGCATAGTCTACGATGTCGCTGTTCGGTAGCAATGAGTGGGGCGCCACAGCCGAAAAACGCATGCTCATTTTTGCGGCTCCGATCAACAGGGAATTACCCATATTGCTCCGGGCATCGCCGACATAGCAGAGCTTCATGTCGCTGTATGGTTTTTTTAGCTTTTCCTGCATGGTCATCAAATCGGCGAGAACCTGGGTGGGATGGTACATATCGGTAAGCCCATTCCACACCGGAACAGCGGCGAACTGAGCCAGTTTTTCAACGGTTTCCTGGCGGTATCCGCGGAATTCGATTCCGTCGTAATAGCGGCCTAACACTTTCGCCGTATCCTCAATGGATTCTTTGATACCCATTTGGCTGTTACTCAGAAAGGTAACATTCCCCCCCTCGTCGTGCACCGCTACCTCGAAAGCGCAGCGGGTTCGAGTAGAAGTTTTCTCAAAAACAAGAACGATGTTCTTTCCTTCCATGCCATGCCCGCGAATGCCTTTGCGCTTCTTCTTCTTGAGTTTGAGAGACAGATTGATGAGGTATCGAATCTCATCTGGACTCAAGTGGCGCAGTGTCAACAAAGATCTTCCAAATAAGTTCATGAATTTGCCTCCGTATTCGGATAATACCCGCATAGATGGGTACGGACTAGCCCGGTGGTTTATTTATTTCAAACTTCGTGTCTATAATGAGGTTGTGAAAGTTATTACTCAACGTATCATGGTAGCAATTGTAATCGTAATCGTGGTTTTTCTGCTTGCGGTAGCCACGGTATTCATCCTGATCCGCATGCAAGAGGGCGGCGATATGCCCGCATGGTTTGTTCCCCTTTTCTCTGGTGGGATTTTCGCCCTGATCAGTCTACCCGTACTCTTGTGGTTTGCCATCAGACCGCCTTATCTGCATCGATATTCGGCGTTTGCGTTGGAGGAACTCACTCTAAATGAAGAAGAACTGACGAATGCGGTGAGAAACTGGGTTTTTACCAAGCATCGAAGAATAATGGAGGCCTCTCCCGATTTTCTGGAAAATGAAGATGGCGAGGTGACATGCAGATTGACTATTCGAAAGGAATAGCCAACCTCGGCCATGCGGGGAGACTGGCGCTTGGATGAATCGATCTCTGTGGTCAGGCCGTGCTGATGTGAAAACCTGCCGAGAAATAGCAGGGAGTTGGAACGTGGTAAAGGGCATGGTGACTGCCCGATTTCCTTGCTTGGCGCATTGTGGGGTTACTCAGAATGTGTAAACAAACGGAATTCTTGTGTTTTTTTTCAAAACAACGCATAATTCAGTTGATTTTGCTATATCAAAGCAGGATATAATGAAAAAATCAATCCTGATGATTGGGAAAGGAAACCTCACCGGGGAAATAGTGAAAGGAGGAGAATGTGGTATGAAAAAAGATAAGCGATGGATTATGCTTGTCTTCGTAGGGCTCTTGCTCGCTTCCTGTGGCACAGCGCCGGATGCCGATAAGATTGACCGCGCCGCCGTCGATGAATCGAGAATGGCCGCCGATCAAGCAAAGATTCTGGCCGATGCTGTTATGGCGGAAAAAGCGGCGCCAACCGAATACATGAGGGCGCAAGATCACTACGATCAGGCCGAAATGGCGGACATGGATGGGGATTTGGATGTCGCGTATGAAATGTACATTGAGGCAGCTAAAGCATTCCAGGAATCGGTTGACGTCGCTGAGAATGCGCGTATGGCGGCCTTGGAAGTAATACGGAAGTCGGATGAGCTAATCACCGAAATCGAAGCGGCGGCCAATGAAGCCCTGCGCACAGCGGAAGAGGAGGCGCCGTGATGATGAAGAGAATACTCCTGGCAATAATGCTGTTTGGCTTCTCAGCGATGGTTTTGTTCTCGCAGTCGCTTCTAACCACGAATGAGAACTACAAGAAAATCAAGGAGCTGAAGCAGCTCCAGATGCAGGCTTATGAAGATGCCGATTATCCTGAAGTGACTCGCCTGGGCGATGAAATTGACCACTACACGGATCTGCTCAGTATGGAAATTGAGGAGCAATTAACCGCGTATCGTGCCCGATCGGCCCTTGTGAGATTGAAAGATCGTCTGGCCGAGCTGAGCCGATGGAAAGCGGCTACAGACTATCCGATGGAAATGGCTGAGGGTCAAGCGCTCTACGAACAGTCGTACAAGGAATTCTATACCGATAAGGATCACGCGAAGAGTCTGTCCACTTCAAATCGGGCATTGGATATGCTTTCGGTTATTCAGTTCGCTGCGTCCGATTCAGAATCCCCGGCTTACTATGTTGTCAGACTTCTGCCCGGTAATACTGACTGCTTATGGAACATCGCTGGATATGATTTCATCTATGGCGATCCTTGGAAGTGGAAACTTATTTATGAAGCGAATAAGTCCAAACTTCCTCAGATGGAAAATCCGCATTTGATTCTCCCGGACATGGTGCTTACTATTCCGTCCATGGCTGGTGAAGAAAGATCGGGAACTTGGGAAGAGGGGATAGTGCGATAACGCTTCCTTCCCCTTGTCGGAGAGCGATCATAAATTCGCGTTGATGATCGCTCTCTTGACTGATTGTGCTTGTTCGGAGCAATGGGGTCGCTAAGCTTCTTTGCTCCGTGCTAGACTATTTTGTATGGACTCATCAGAACACAGGCGGGATTTCTTCGGACCTGTGAATAGCGCTATCTCTGACTCCGCTCTCCAGATTCGGGCTAAGCCGGTGATGTTTCTGCTGTTATGGCTATCTCTCTCCATCGCCCCCCTTTTGATTCTGGATTCCCTGTTTCTTCAGCTTATCAGGGATGATATTGGGAATATAATGAATTTGTACAACTCCTTTCTCGATTCAGGGGATGAAATTCGTCAGATGTATTCACAGTATAATGGCATTGTCTTCTTGTATTTCGGGCTGTGGCTGGTAATGACAACCTTTTTGGGGTCGGTTCTCTTTTCTTCTATAAGCCGGTTCCGAAACCGGGAGATACCGACATATCAGAGCTCTGTACGGGAAGGAGTGAAGCGATTCACGGGTTTCTTATCGGCAGTATTTCTGAGCGCGCTGAGTATATTCCTTTACCAAATGATAGGAACCCTGCTGGGCATTGTTGTTTTAATGTTTATGGTTGATCTCCTATATGTTCCCTTGATTCTCTCTTCTCTTTTTCTGTTTGCCGGTTTGCTGAGGTTCGGCTTATCGCCTTTCATCCATCTGGCCACTGGCGAGAACGGGCGAAATGCGAGGAGGATTAGCAAGGCCTTTTTTCTGACTAAGCGTCAGACTGTATCAGGCTTTTTTCTTGCTTGTTTTCTGATGCCCACAATTCTGCTCTTCTTTGTTGCCAACCTGGTTTCCCGGCTAAACGTTGTGCTTGGTCATTACACAGGGATACTGCTGCAGGGGCTTTTTCAGTGCATGTTCATCATTGTGACTATCAATTTTACCTTGAACAATTTCAATCGCTATCGGGATGATGAAGCGGGTAAGGACTCCACGCTCATTGACGCTCATTAGTATCGTGGGGCGCTTTCGGTGGTGATATCAGAAAGATAAAGAACAGTTTCCTAAAGAAGAATGTGGGCTACGTATCCCTCGATTCTTCTATCGCTCTCATGATTTCCGGCAGCAGCTGTTTTTTGCGGGAGAGTATTCCCGGGAGACTGAGAACACCCTCGGAGATGGTTTCGTAGTGAAGCAGCTCGGTGGCCCTCTCCAGGCCCTTAATCAGGAGTACACTATCTTCGCTCATCACATCGGTAATAAGAAGCATAGTGCCATCTAGGGCCTTGTTCTCCTTGGCCTTTATGAGAGCCCGATTGAAACTCTCCAGCACCTCTTCTAAACCCGCCATTGTCTGAACTTCCACCTGGCCTATGCCGAAGTGTGTATCCCCCGAATCATAGACTTTGAAGTCTCCCATAATCGCTTCCTCGGGATCGATGTCGGCGAGCTGGTCTCCCAAAGCGAACATCTCCCTGCCCCAGGAAAGCCAATCGACGCCTGCATGCCGAGCCAGGCCATCGACTGTCTGTTGGTCTTCTTCGGTGGTGGTGGGGGATTTAAGGAGTACTGTATCCGATAGTATGGCCGAAAGCATCAATTTAGCGATTTCCTCCGGGATAGCGACGCCGTGCTGTCTAAAAAGCTGGCGAAGTATGGTGCAGGTGCATCCCACGGGTCTGGTATAGAGGCTAAAGGGTTCGCGGGACATCACGGCGCCTACGCGGTGATGGTCGACTATTTCCAGAATATCGGCGTCGCGGGCGCCGGGAATGCTCTGCTCAAGTTCGTTGTGATCCACCATGATAAGCTTCTTCCGGGGGCGATCGAGAAAGGAGCCCCTGGAAACAATGCCCACAAATTGCTCCTTTTCGAATACCGGAAGGGCCCGGCGCCCCAGGGCGGAAAGCTTTCTCTTGGCGCGATCGAAATCATCCGTGGTTTCCAGACGCTCAGGCCCGCTTTCAATGATGTCCAGTATGGGGGTGCTGAATCGGAGCAGCCTGATCGTTTCGGCCGTATCCACATCCGAGATATACACTGAGCCGTCGTATTGAGAGAAATCAAGCTCTTCGGTCTCTTCCGCGGTGGCGCCGGTGAGTATGATAGCGGGGAACTGCTGGGAAACCGCGTAATCCACCAAATCACGCCGAAGACCCACGATGAACAAGGGCCTTGTTGGCTCCAAGGAGTTCATCTTTTGCACACTGCGCTCAAATGGCATCGCGCCGATCATTATCGGCGCGTCAAACTCCATAATATTGCTTCTCAGGAATATGTGTCCGGGAACAACTTTTGCCAGGTTTTCTACCAGGAAGTGGTAGATGGGTCGGGCGCCGATGGTTTCCCGTATCAGAAAATGGCTTATCTCGGTGCCGCTGACTGTGCCACGATATGCACCATCGCTATCGAACACCGGAAGCAAGCTCAAACCGGTCTCATCCAATAGGGCGATGGCGGTTTGGAGGGGATCGGTGATTTCCAGACGGGGTACTTCACGCTTCACAACATCGGCAACAGTGGTTTTAACGTCTTTGAGAAATATCGGCGGTTCGATTCCTATGCGCTGGTAGGTGTTTCTAGTTTGGGCGTTCAAATTGCCGCATCGTACGGCCACATAGTTATTGTCAGGGTCCACCCGGTTTTTAAGATGGGCGTAGACAGAGGCCGAGGCAGTCGAATCGAAATCGGGACTGCGGTGGCCGGTGATGTAGATGGTGCTCATAATAGATTAATTCTAATGCAGTGCTGCCCGTCTTGTCTCGTTGAATAGGGACTATCTGTATTTCAATATCCACCCGGGCATGCCCGATTCCTAATCGATTATCGCTGCCACAGCATCGATTTCAACAAGAGCGCTTTTGGGGAGGCCCTTGACGCTGAATGTTGCCCGTGCGGGAGGCTTGGACGGGAAGAACTCCTGGTAGGTACGATTCATCTCGGCGAAGTCCTGCATGTCACTCAGTAATACCGTGCACTTGAGTATATGGTCGATTGAACTATGTGCCGCTTCGACAATCGCTTTGACATTGAGAAGGGCCTGCCGTGTTTGCGTAGCGATTCCACCTGAGACTAATTCGCCGGTTTTGGGGTTGATGGGTATCTGACCGGATACAAAAACAAGAGAACCTGCTTGAACAGCTTGAGAGTATGGGCCGATGGCCGCAGGCGCGTTCTCGGTGTCAATGATTTTTTTCATGTTGCCTCTTGTGAGTAGTGATTGCATGACAATAATAGATTTGAGGTGGAGAAGGGAATAAGGTCCATAGAAAAAAAGCGTAGCCCGAGAGAGGAACGGGCGAGTCGCACTTCGCATGTTGCCTATTTTGCGGCTCATTCATTATACTCTGGGACAGTGATATACCAACAAGAACGTGCCGAAACGGCGTTGTATATGAGGCGCCTGTATGAGAGGTATTTAACTACCTGTTCCGGGGGCAATATCAGTTGCCGTACTCAAGACGATCGCATTCTCATTACGGTATCTTCTGTCGATAAGGCGACGCTCCAGGACGAACATATCGCCGTGCTGATGGCTTCAGGAGAAAACCTGACACCCGAATTGAAAACGAGCACTGAGACGGCCATGCATCTTGCTGTCTTCCGAAACAGGCCCGATGTGGACGCGGTTGTCCACGCGCATCCGGTTTACGCGAGCTTGTATGCCGCCGCTTCGGAGAGAAAGATAAGAACGGATATCCTGGCCGAGGCTCGATACTTGCTTGGTGAGCCGGTTTTGGCATCCTATGCTCTGATGGGTACGAACAACCTTGCCGAAATAGTCGGAGAGTCTTTCAGGAGCCCCGAAACCCATGTTGTACTGATGGAAAACCATGGTGTGATTACGGTTGGCAAAACTCTTCACCAAGCCTACGACCGCATGGAGGTTCTTGAGGCCGCGGCTCGGATGACATTCTTGGGATTTCTACTGGGTGATCTGAAGTATCTGAGCCTTGAGCAGAGTCAGGCCATCGATGCCTTACATGATAAGATGGCTGAGGCAGGTGGTGCGTTATGAAATACAACTACGAATACTACAAAAAAAGCGCGGATTATATTTTGGGTAAGGTGGATTATGTTCCAAAGCTGGCCATTGTACTTGGGAGTTCTCTAGGCGAGCTCGCCCGTGAGATTGTCCATCCCATCGAAATCGATTATGCTGACATCCCCAACTTTCTTATGTCGACGGTGGATTCCCATGCCGGAAAACTCATTCTCGGCGAGCTATGCGGCAAGAAGGTTGTCTGCATGTCCGGAAGATTTCATTACTACGAAGGTTATGATTTCGAACAACTCACCATCCCCATTCGGGTTTTCAAGCTGCTCGGTGTCCAATCAACAATCCTGACCAATGCGGCCGGCGCTATCAATACCAGCTTCAGGGCTGGAGACATCATGATTATCAACGATCATATCAAGTTAATGGGCGCCAGCCCCTTGAGAGGCCCCAACATAGAGGAGTTTGGACCACGCTTCTTCGATATTGGCAATATGTACACCAAGGATTTGATTACAATCGCGAAAGAAGCGTCCGAATACACGGATTTGAAAGTGCATGAAGGCGTCTATATGTTTTGGGGTGGACCCCAGTTCGAGTCGCACGCTGAGATAAGAGCTATGCGGCTTCTGGGCGCCGACGCCGTCGGGATGTCAACGGTGCCCGAGGTACTGACGGCAGCGCATTGCGGCATGCCGCTGCTGGCCTTATCGCTGCTCACCAATATGGCCGCCGGTATACTGAAGCAACCGGTCAGTTCAGAGGAGGTGGGAGAAACAGCCGCCCTTGTGTCCGAGAGGTTTGTTAGATACCTCAAAGAGATAGTGGAAAGGATGTAGAAGATTGATGAAAACTCTGTTTGAGGAAGCATCCATTCTTAGCTACGGCAAGGACGGCTTCACGATAATCGAGAATGGCTACCTCGGAATAGAAAATGATCTCATCATATATCTGTCAGAGAATAAGCCCGAAGTCAGCTATGATGTCAACAAGAATATGTCGGGGAAGCTTCTCTCTCCATCGCTGATAAATGGCCATGGGCATTCACCGATGACGCTGCTCCGGGGCGTTGGCGGCGGCCTCACTCTTGAGAGATGGCTGAAAGAAGCTATTTGGCCGATTGAGGATAAGTTGGATGCCCAGTCCGTGAGGGTGGGGGCGAGATTGGCAATAATGGAAATGATTGCCGCAGGTACCACGTGTTTTTCGGACATGTATTGCTTAAACGAAGGAACTATCGAAGAGATTTGTACCGCAAAGGTGAAAAGCAATCAGACTCGTCCAATCCTTTCAAACGATTCGGAAGAATCATTGGCGGAGAATAAGGCATACCGGGAGTTCAAGAGCCTCTATGATAGCTTCGATGGGTACGATGATGGCCGGATATTGATTGACTTCTCCATCCACGCGGAATATACCATCACGGAGAAAATGACTCGGGAATATGCCCGGCTATGCAATGAGAGCAATGGGCACATGCATATACACTTATCGGAGACATCGAAAGAGCATCAAGGCTGTCGCAAGAAGTACGGAAAAACCCCAACGGAGTGGTTTTCAGCGACCGGCGTGTTCGACAGTTCCTGTCAGGCGGCCCACTGTGTGGTGGTAGAAGATGGGGATATTGATATTCTCGCGGAGAAGGGCGTTTCCGTCGTGCATAATCCAACGAGCAATCTGATACTGGGCTCTGGATTCGCGCCGATACCCGCGTTATTAGAGAGGGGCGTCAACATAACCCTGGGCACTGATGGCGCGGCCAGCAACAATAATTTGAATATGTTCGAAGAGATGCACATCGCATCGATTATCCATAAGGGTTATCACAGCAATCCGGCGATGATGAATCCCAAAACACTAATGGAGATGGTTACGGTAAACGCCGCGAAAATGATGCGCAGGAGCGATATTGGCACTCTCGAAGTTGGGAAAAAAGCCGACATCATCGCTGTCGAACTGGATCGGCCGCATCTGATACCCAATTTAGACCTCTTATCATTGATGGTGTACAGCATGCAGGCAAGCGACGTAGTGATGACCATGGTGGATGGTGAGATTGTCTATGAGAATGGGAACTTCTATACTATCGATGCGGAGAAAGTGAGATTTGATGTGAAGAACGCGTTGGGAAAACTCTATTAGTTTCGCGTGTTGAGTGAGGGGTAATGGAACGAGCTGATAAAGATTTGGCATTCATGCTTCGATATGAAAACGTCGCTTGGTATGAAGAGGGGATTGTCAGGATTCTCGATCGGCGAGTGTATCCCCAAACCGTTTCCTTTGTTGTCTGTAAGACCCATCAGGAGCTAACCCAGGCCATAAGCGATATGGTAACCCAAAGCGCGGGACCATATACCGCCGCGGCAATGGGGATGGCTTTAGCCGCCGATGAATGCAAGGGGAAAACCGCCAGTAATCAGAGGAACTATCTTCGAGAAGCCGCCGAGACAATAGCCCACGCGCGGCCCACAACTGTCCAGCGGATGAAACTTATTACACAGGACTGCTTCGAAGTAGCGCTCAAGGCCATCGATGAAGGTCGGGATGTCAGTGAGGCTATCGTTCATTCAACGATTGAAAGGAACAACAGGAGGTATAGCAAGATCAATACAGTAGCAGAGTATCTGGTGGATATGTTTCCTCCTGGAGGCAAAATTATGACCCAGTGTTTCGGCGAAACAATTGTCGGTATGATGCTCAAGGTTGCCAAACAAAGGAATAATGCCATAAAGCTGTTTTGCCCCGAAACAAGGCCCTATTTCCAAGGTGCTCGGCTAACGGCGACGGTCTGTCATGAGATGGGTTTTGATACGACTGTCATTACCGATAACATGCCGGCGACTACGATGCGGCGTGAGAATATTGATGTTTTCACATCGGCCGCGGACGCCATCTGCCTCGATGGGCACGTCGTGAATAAGGTAGGCACCTTCCAAATCGCGATTGTCGCGAACCATCTCGGTATTCCTTATTTTGTCTCCGGCGCGCCCGATCGTGGCCATGCCGTTGTAGACAGCATAGAGATTGAGCAAAGGGATCCTGAGTTTGTATTACAAGCCATGGGCGTGAGAACTGCCCGTCAGGGTGTCAAGGGATATTACCCGTCGTTTGACATCACCCCCCCACACCTTGTCAGTGGTGTCGTTACCGACAGGGGAATCTATTCTCCATACGATTTGAACCGATACTATGTTGACAACACGGAGGGAGAACGATCTGAACCGATACTATGTTGACAACACGGAAGGAAAGTATTGAGTTCTTCCCGTTCAAGAGGATGAGGCTCCCCGCGATCTCCACGATGCCCAAATTCGTCAATAAAAAGCAAAAACACTGATATAATCCAGCAAGAACTCATACCGGCAGTCGGACTCGAACCGACACGTCCTCGCGGACAATAGATTTTGAGTCTATCGTGTCTACCAATTTCACCATGCCGGCAGAGGCTGAACCGGAATTATAAGATAAGCGCCTAAGGCTGGTCTAGTACGCGGGGAAAAGCTAAGGCGCTTGTGAGTTCTAAGCTGATTGGGGCTATGCCAGCTCTACTTAGAGCCTGGGGGGACTCTTCGGACTGTCAACGTCTTATGTTCTTCCATCACGCGACTTGCTGCCGCCGCGGCTACTTCTTCTGCGAAGTGCTCCTGGATACGGAAAGGGGGTTCATTGCCCCGCGGTTTCCGGCGAATCCAATTGCCATCGGCATGGAGTTCCCAGGAGTGGCAATTGTCTTTGAAGTAGTCCTCGAGTATGGAACGGATTCGGATTCTATGCCCGATTTCCGCGACGGGGAAAAGCAGTTCGACGCGGCGATCCAGGTTTCGGGTCATCCAATCAGCGCTGGAAAGATAGATGTCCGGCTCACCTCCATTATAATACATGAAGGCCCGGGTATGTTCGAGTAAGTTGTCGATAATGCTGATAACTCGGATGTTCTCGCTGAGCCCTGTTACGCCGGGGCGTAGGCAGCAGGTTCCCCGAACGTTCAAATCGATGCTTACACCGGCCTTTGAGGCCTTGTACAGAGCTTCAATTATTTCATTGTCTTCCAGCGAGTTCATCTTGGCGATGATTCTCGCCTCTTCTTTTCCCTTCGCTCGCTTCTCCTCTCTGCGGATGAGCCAGAGAGTTTTCTTTCTCAGGGCGAATGGCGCCATAATCAAGGTTTTAAGCGGAGGGGCCGAGGAATACCCGGTGATGGCGTTGAACATCAGGGCCGCGTCCCGGGTATATTCGTCCTTACTGGTGATAAACCCGATGTCGGTATAGAGTTTGGCCGTCGAGTCGTTGTAGTTGCCGGTTCCCAGATGCAAATAACGGCGGATTCCGATATCCTCCCGGCGTACAATCATCAGAGCCTTGGCATGCACTTTCAGTACAGCCAGGCCGTAGACAACGATGGCGCCAGCCTTTTCCAGACGGGTAGCCCAGTTGATATTGGCCCCTTCATCAAATCGTGCCTTAAGCTCCACAAGAACGCTTACTTGCACGCCTTTTTCCGCGGCTCTGATAAGGGCCTTGACGATGGGAGAATCCCCACTAGTGCGGTAGAGGGTCATTTTGATTGCGAGAGTGTCCGAACTCTTTGATGCCTCTTCCACTAATCGAATTATCGGTTGGTATGTTTCATAGGGATGGTGAAGAAGCAAATCTCGTTCCCGCAGCACCTCCCAAATATCGTCGGTATCCGAAAGGTTTTCGACGGATTTCGGAGACGGAGGGGGGTCTCGCAGATCATCTAGACCTGGCAGTTTGGTAAGACGAATGAATTCTTTGAGATTCAAGGGGGATCTGAGGTGAAAGTGATTAGCTTCTGGAAGCTCGAGTTCTTCCCGAAGACGCCGGGCGAGCAAAAGATTGCCGCGAGTTTCCAATCTTACTGGGAATCCGCTCTTGCGGCTTTCAAGAATTTCCTCTATTGCCGCCACGAAGTCCTGGTCTCTTTCTTCGTCTACTGTCATATCCGCGTCTCGGGTGACACGAAAAAAACATGCCGATTGGGGTCTTTTTCCGGGGAAGAAGCTTTCCCCTCGGCTCAGAAGAATATCTTCCAGCAGGAGAATTTGCCGATTGTCGTTGTCAATACGGAATTCACGGAAACGATCGATGTTGTCGGGAATTCTCACAATGGTGAGTTCGTTGTTTTCCAAAAGAAATGCCGCGTAGATTCGATTTTGTGCTATGAGCGTATTGAGCTGTTGAGCCTCCGTTACGGCAATGGGTGTGGCAATGGAGGAAATTTCATTTTCGAATATGGCGTCGGCTCTGCGTTCCTCTTTATCTTTCCAGAACTCGGGAGCAAGCAGGATGAGCCCCTTGGCTGCCAGAGCCGGTATAATCTGTTGGGACATGAGTGAGTCCTGTTTTTCTATGACAACACGGACTTCATCCAGGACAGTGTTGAGAATTTCAGGCGGGCATTTGCCCTCGTCAGCATCGCGCATCAAGCGGGCAATCCGCACCATGAAAAATTCGTCGTAATTGGAACTGGTTATCGCAAAGAATTTGAGACGATCTAGCAGTTTTACATCATCTCTGCATCCTTCATGCATTACCCGGGAGTTAAATTGGTTCCAGGAGATTTCACGTTGTATATATCGCTCAAAGTTCATTCTTGTCACTTCTCAGTACCGGTTTCAGTCCGAATACCTCTTCGAGCAAATCGCCCTTGTCAATCAGGCTTGATTCTTCAATGGAACAATCTCCGGTGTAAGGTGTATAGATGACGAGTCTGTTTTTTTTGATGTTTAGGCGGCTGATTGTTACCTGCTGGGTATGCGACCGGTCTAACGCCTCGGCAACGCGAAGCAGGGACGAGAGTTTTTGAACGATTACCCGATTGTCCCGACTAAGGCTCATGTAGAGGTTGTGGGCCCTTTGGGGCTTGGCGTGTCGGTGATAGCGGACGATGTGGCTCACAAGCTCCTTGTCGGTGGCCGATAAGCCGAATATGTCGGAATTGCGAATGATGTACTGACCATGCTTGTGGTGGTTTGCTCCTTGGATGAATTCGCCGATGTCATGGAGTATGGCGGCAGTTTCAAGAAAAAGACGATTGTATCCCTTTAATCCGAGTTCGGTATTCAGGGTGTCGTGGATTATGAGAACCTGTTTTCTAACAAATTCGGCGTGTTTCATGTTTACGTTGTAGTGCTTGGCAAGGTTTTTAGCTCCGGAAATAACCTGGGTGCCGAATATCTCTCGCAATGTGCCGCGGTCGGTGGCGTAATTGACTAAAAGGCCCTGCCTGATACTGGCCGAAGGCACCAGAATCTCGTCGGCTTTTGTGGCTTCGATGAATGCGTTGAAGATAACCAGGGCTGGATAAAGCAACTCGGCCTCATGCCACGGTAAACTCAAACGGTTTACGAGTTTATCCGGACTGAGGAATTCAATTTCCTCCATGAAGCTTCTGAATTGGGCGCGGTTGATAACTGAGAGTTCATCAGTGATGTGGTGGCCGAGTGTGGCGGCGGTGAGCCGGGCGTCACTCCCCACGGTTACCAGTTTTGATACCCGATCCAGTTTGAGTTCGTGAGCCATTTCCTTGACAGTTCTGTAGGTGTGGATTCGAAAAAGTTCGCGGGTGTTTTCGATGTTTCTGTGGTATTTCGCTTCCAGTTGCTGGAGGAATCGGAGAGTTCCGAAGGGCAGGGCGTGGGCGCTTGTGATTTTTCCCTTTTGCAAAATCATCAAGTCGGTGTTCCCAGCCCCCACTTCGATGATGAGCGAATTGTGGCGTTTTAAGCTGATTGGTGACTGTAAAAGGGGTTCGCGAACAGCCAGCCAGGTGAGCTGGTTGGCCTCCACTCCATCGATTACCCGAACTTCGATGCCTGTCTGGAGCATCACACGGTCGATGAATTGTTCCCGATTTTCCGACTCCCTTACGGCACTGGTGGCGATGGCTTCAATTCTGTTCACTCTGTAAGGGGCCATCAGTTCAAGAAATCCCTTGAGTATTTCCACGGCCTGGTTAATCGTATGGGAATCAATGCTGCCCTTGCGGAAAACATCCCGGCCCAGGGCCAAGTGTTGTGTGGCGCTCTCAAGAACTTCCCACTCGCTTGGATCGCGTCCCTGCGCGATGAGAAGACGCAGGGCGCTGGAGCCGATATCGATGACGGCAACGATTTCTTTTTTTGTCAATAAACCGCTCTCATGTGGCATCCTTGATACTGTATTCATTGTTCGCTACTTTGTCACGAATCTTTTAGTCAGGTGAAGGCTAGCTGACTGGGAAGAAGCGGACTAAAGGGGATTGACAAGGTACGCGGGGACAGATGGTGCTAACCGAATGGGCGGAAGCGGATTCGGGATGTTCGCCGGCATATCAGGTGGGTTATACTCGCGAAGATGAACTGTATTGTCGCGGCATATTGTTATCGTGAGACGGATGTATCTCATGAAATCGTAATTATTACGAGTAGCGCGGGGCGGTGGATTATCCCCAAGGGTCAGCCCGCGAAAAAATTCGGAAAAAAGAGAATCGCGCTCAAAGAGGCCTGGGAGGAAGCGGGTGTGACGGGGGTGGTTTCAGGGAGAGTCAGAGAGCTTGTTATCAAACTGGGGCAAAAACAGCGATGGAAAATTTATCCTGTAAAGATAAAAAAAATTCACAAAAAATGGCCGGAAAAGTCATTCAGGAAACGCCGATTCGTGAGTCCGGAAGAAGCGGTGCGGGCCATTGACAACCGCGATCTCGCCAAGGCTGTAAGCTCTCTCGCTAAAAGGATTCAGAAAAACTAAAATGGGTTTTTTGTCTATTTTCGCAGAAGGTGTGGAGAATGGAGTTTTCAAAAGGTTTGTTTTATCTTTTCATTCGGTTTGTTTATGCTTTCAATTCGGTTTCGATATAGTCTCTAAACGGTTGGTTTTTGTTTTCGATTCACGATTCGCTCTGAGGCCGCGGCGATTCCGCCGGGCCTGCTTGGGAGAATAAGATGCCCCGATTCTTCCACTTAGCCGATCTCCATCTCGGGCGCGTCTTCCATGGTGAATCCTTGTTGGAAGATCAGGCCCATGTATTGGCGCAAGTGAAGGATATTTGCTCTTCTCACCCACCAGACGCGATTGTCCTGGCGGGCGATTTGTTCGATCGTTCTCTGCCGCCGGTTGAAGCGATGACTCTTTTGGATGATTTTCTGGTGGACTTGGCATCTTCCGGTATTCCGATCATTGCCATTCCCGGCAATCATGATTCCTCCGGGCGTCTGGGATATGCCTCTCGGGCCTGGGAGCGCATAGGAGTCCACCTCAGGGCGGATTATGCCCGTTTGAATGAGCCATTCAGTGTTACGGGGCGAGATGGCGGGAAAATCGACTTCTTCGCCCTGCCTTTTGTGGAAACCGAGGCGCTGCGATGGACTCTCCGGGGTGGGGTTCGCGCTGGGCGGACGAGTATGTCCGATGCTTCCAAGGTGGTAAAATCGCCCGAATCGCCAATAAATTCAGGCGGGGGTGACGCGATTGATGCTTATTCCGGCAGTAAGATTGATCTTGTCCGTGCCGTAGTTGATGAAATGCGCTCCCTGGTTTCCTCAGAGCGCCACAGCGTTCTAATTGCCCATGAATTCGTTAGCGGCGCTCAGGAATCCGGCAGCGAAAGACTTTACGTCGGCAACAGCCAATCACTCCCCTCAGAACTCTTTGAGGGATTTGATTATGTCGCTCTGGGACATATGCACAGTGCCCAGAAAGCCGGCGGCCAGCACATCCGATATTCCGGGTCTCCACTGCCTCTTTCGTTTGATGAGGCGCGTCAAGCAAAGGGGTTTCTTGAGGTTATCCTGAAGCAAACTCCCCAGCCGGAAGTCATTTTCCACGCGCTCACACCTCTAAGACCCCTGCACATTCTGGAAGACAGCCTGGAAAACCTTCTAAAACTCACAAAATATCAAGCTGCCCGGAATTGCTATGTGTCGGCGAGAGTTAGCGACAAGCTCTCGCATATGAATATCCTTGGCAGACTGCGGGAACGTTTCCCATATTTGCGTGAGCTGCGACAGCTTAGCCTGGAATCACCCGCTAGCTCCGCGAACAATGCTCTCGGCGCCGCGCCATCATCTGCCGCTGAAACCACCGAAATGGTTTTCGAGGATTTTCTCCGTCGGGCCGGCTGGGAGGATGGGGACGACTGTGTTCTGGCCCATGCTCTATTGAAAGAGGCCCTCACAACTCTCGATTCGGCGGACGAAAACCACGTTCCACCACGTGAGCCTGCCCCATGAAACCCCTCAGCCTGGAAATCAGCGGCATCGGTCCCTTCGTTGATACTCAACGCATCGATTTCACACTCATGGATGAGAAATCCCTCTTCCTTATCAGCGGACCTACCGGTGTGGGTAAAACCTTCATCTTCGACGCTCTCTGCTACGCTCTCTACGCGGAGAGCGCCACCGGCAGGGAATCTCATTTGAAAAGCGATTTCCTTTCCAGGGATGCCGAACCCAGAATCGAACTGAGTTTTGCTCTGGGTGACAAGAGCTATCGGGTGCGGCGCGGCTTGGCCTATCATCGAGCGAAGAAGAGGGGAGAGGGCTTCACCCAGGTGCCAGAGAGTCAGGGCCTTTTCCGATTCAATCCCGCCGATGGGCGCCTTGAGCCGCTGGCCTCGAAGAAAAGCGATGTGAATCGCATCCTGAACGGCCTTCTGGGCCTGGATGCCCGGCAGTTCCGCCAGGTAGTGATGATTCCCCAAGGCGAATTCCGCAAACTACTTCTCTCTGATAGTGGAGATCGCGAAATTCTGCTTGAGCGTCTTTTCGATACCCAGTTGTACCGGGATATCCAGGTTCGCCTGAAAGAAATGGAGGAGGTGGTTAATCAAGCCGAGCAATCGCGCTTCGCTCAACTCGAACAGCTCAAGGAGTCTATAACGAAGCTTTGGCGAGAGGAGGATTTAGTCTCTTCCCTTACCGATACCGCGGACTTTTCCAATTGCCTGGCCGAGGCGACCGCCATGCTGAGGGAAAAGGTTGATAGTTTAGTCAGCCTCGTTGAAAAGGCCGCCTCGGCTCGGGACAAGGCGGTTTCCGATCTGGTGCGGGCGGAGAACCTGCATGCCGAATATCGACAACTGCGGGAACTAGAGGAACAGACACAGATCCTGAATCAACAGCAAGAGGCCATGAACCAGCTCAAAACCAAGCTGGAAAACGACCGTCGAACCTTGGCTCTCAGCGACCGATACAGCGAAATCCTCCGGCTTCGACAAACAGCGGAAGCAGCCATGAAGGAATATCAGGAAGCCGTTCTTCAACAGGAAATGGCCCGGAAATCCAAGACTGAACTGGATGAACACGGCGCCATGGAGGGAAAATGGCGTGAAGATTTAGACAGGTACCGGCGTCGGATTAAGCTGTTCTCTGGATTCGAGAATGAGGAAGCGCGGCGCCGGGCGCTTCGGGACGCGATGGAAGAGGCCGTCGATCGGCAGAGAAATACCCGCGCCGCGCGAGAGAAACTCAGCAGCAGAACCGACGAGATAGCTAGGCGGCGTTCCGATCTGGAAGAAGAAATTCGCAATCTGGAAGATGGGGGCAGTGCCGAAGAGAAACGGAGTCGGATAGCCTCGTGGGAGTCCTTTCTCGCGCAAGAAGACGAGAGTCGCGTCTTGGCCCACCGTATCAAGGACGCGGATGAATTGGTGGCCAAGAGAAGTAGAATTCGGGATGCCGCGGCCATGAACCGAGAGCGGCTCAAGGCGCTCAGAGAGGCGAATTTGGCCGGTGAGTTAGCCGCTGCCCTAGAGGACAGGATGCCCTGTCCGGTTTGCGGTTCGATTCATCATCCTCACCCCCATCCTGTCGGAATTGGGCCCAAAGCACAGGAAATTGCGGAAGCCGAGCATGTCCTTTCCGACGCCGATTCAAGCCATGCGAATGCTCGTTCGCAGCTACTCGCCCTTCAGGGTCAGCAGAAAAAACTTGATGAGAAGCGCTCAAATCTTACTCGCGATCTGAATTTCGCGCCAACACCGCATGATATCCGGAGTTTGAGCGATGAACTTGACAGGGAAAAAACTCTTCGCGAAGAACGAGAGCGCGTTCTTGAGGTGGACTTGGCAGAACTCAATCAAAAGAAGGTAGATATCATTGGCGAAATCGAAAGAACAGGAGAGGAGATTCGCAGTCTCGGCAAACAACTGGAAGAACGCGAAATTCATTGGAATGCCGCCCTTGCCCAATGGCCTTCTGACGATGGCGATTTGGCGCCCAGTCCGGCTGATCTGCCAGGCTCCCTCAAGCGCTGGGAAGATGAAATTCAGAACATTGAGAAGCGCCTTGAAAAACTAACGAAGGACAGAGGGGATGTCATGGAACATCTGAAATCCTGCGAAACAGCCGAGAAGCTTCGCCGGGATCAGAAAAAAAAGGCCGAGTCCCTCAGAATCAGCAAGGAAAATGCTTTTCTATCCGAGATGACCTCATCTGGTTTTCCCGATGAGGAAGCCTTCAGAAAGGCCGTAGATGCAGCAGCAAGCAACGAAAACGACAAGATGGCGCTTTCGACATGGGAAAAAGAGCGCGGCGAATGCGCTACCCTTATGGCAGACACCATCAAGCGAATCAATGGACGCCCCAATCCGAATATCAGCGACTATCGGGCGGTACGGGACAAGGCACTGGAAGACGATGCTCAAGCCGCCAATTCTCTTAGGCAGGTTCGGACCGTATTGAGCCGCATAGAGTCTCTTACAATCGAGTATACGCGACTGGAAGATGAAGCGCGGGAATCATGGAAGCGTAGCGCCTTGCTGCGACGGCTTTCCAGACAGGCAAGAGGTGTCCTTCCGCCCAAAATATCCCTGAACCGGTTTTTTTTGGCGCGGCGTCTTGAAGAGGTTCTCATTCAGGCTACCCGCCGACTCACCCTCCTCAGCCGAGGCCGTTTCACCCTGAAACGGCGAGATGAAGGCCGCAGCGTCGCCGCTCAGGCGGGTCTCGATCTGCTTATCACCGATGCCTGGAGCGGCACCGAACGGCCGGTAAACACCCTCTCAGGGGGTCAACTCTTCATGGCATCTTTGTCGCTGGCCCTGGGATTGGCGGATGTTGTTCAGGCACGCTCTGGAGGGGTTCGGCTGGAAGCCCTCTTCATCGATGAAGGTTTTGGCGCCCTGGATGATGAGGCGCTACAGGAGGTTCTAACCGTGCTGAACGATCTCAGGGAAAACCGCATGGTGGGAATTATCTCGCATGTGATGGAACTCAAGCGGCAGATTGCCAATCGCATCGAAATCTCTCCGGCCGAGGTGGGTTCCAAGCTGAGACTGATTCGGGGCGACTGAGTTGTGTGTTCGGAACGGCCCTTCCTTTGGCTACTTGGGATGGCAGGTAAATATGCTGTTTGCCTTGACGATTTTCATGTTAAAGTAGCCACATGATACCAACACGAGAGGATGGATTGGCCCTCTTTCGTAAATACAATCAGGACGCCAGTCTTTACCGCCATGCATTAGCAGTGGAGGCGGTAATGCGGCATTTTGCCGGTTTATTCAATGAAGATGTGGAGAAATGGGGCATCATCGGCCTTATCCATGATCTGGATTGGGAGAAGTGGCCGGAGCAGCATTGTCAAAAAACCGCCGAGATTCTCACTGAAGAGGGATGGCCGGATGATTGGATACGATCGGTTGTTTCCCATGGTTGGACTCTGGTAAGCGACGAGGAACCACTGCTTCGCATGGAGAAGGTGCTTTATACCATCGACGAACTCACCGGACTTATTACCGCGACGGCATTGATGCGCCCATCCTGCAGCCTCATGGACCTCGGCCCGAAGTCAGTGAAGAAGAAATGGTCGGACAAGAGGTTTGCTGCCGGAGTGAATCGGGAAATAATCGCCAAGGGCATCGCCATGCTGGGTATGGAAAGGGATGAGGTTATTGAGCAAACCATTGCCGGGATGCGCAATGTCGCCGCCGCACTGAATCTTGCGGGCTAGCCATCCAGCTTGTTCATTTCATCGACAAACATGTTCACAATGTACCGATTTCATGATGAGCCGATGACTGTACCGATGAAATCAGCGTCGCTCAGTATGGCTTCGAGATTATTCAAGTCGCGCCCGGAAGCCGCGACAACGGTGAGTCCGGCCTTGGCGGCCCGGGCCGCC
>Ga0066192_1000021_pt1 | contig 39171 bp, 33 predicted proteins | sample WorMetvacBELIZE1_FD_58707 | JGI IMG/M metagenome (GOLD analysis project Ga0066192, IMG submission 58707) | Marine gutless worms symbiont microbial communities from Max Planck institute for Marine Microbiology, Germany - Olavius vacuus BELIZE.1... | ecosystem: Host-associated > Annelida >... | reverse complement strand
TTGGAGGTGTTATGAATAAGATTGTATCAAAGATTCTACTCCCTTCTCTCTCTCTCTCTCTCTCGTACTGCTTCTTTTAGGCTGTTCCAATCCAACCGCTTCTAAAAGAGTCCTTATACCTGGAAATCTCGTTTTGGCGACGACGACGAACGCGGTAAGCGCCCACTACATCATTTTCTACTACAACGATGCCCTCGGGGCCAACAATGACTACCGTTTCGTGGTGCTGCCAAGCGCTACGACGGCGCCTACAACCTATGCCGCAATCGGAGATTATGATGGGCATATCACCCTCAGGGCCAAGAAAACAGAGCGGGCGGGACTGATTTTCCTACCCGGCAACACTTCTCTGGATTCAGACGGTGTTCCCAACGACACCCTGGCCGCCAGCACCACCTTCAAGCTCTACGCGGCCAACGCGGTAGGTGAGAAGGAAGGAGACGCGGTAAAGGAATTGACGGTTAAAACCGGAGCCCGCGGCCCCGAATCGCCCTTCAGGGTTAGGCGGAATGGCAGTCTTCTCACAAGGATTTATGTGGGCAAGAGATACGGCATCGTGCCTTTTTCCGAATATGTCCCCGCGAGATATAGAACAAGCATCGATCCACTATTACGACATAAGCGCGGAACAGCAGCAATTGTTGATATGTCCTCTGGTGGCTTATTGGCGGCGAAGTACGACGAAGTTGCAAATCTAGTCGTTACGCAAAACACTGCCAAAGGAGTGCTGCTCTTTCTGAACAGCACTGATGGCGGGGTACACGCTGATGCACGGAATCTAGGTGGAAACTCCACTATAGAAGTGAGTCCAGCTATAGGAGGTGCTGATGAAATGTATACACATCGACTCAAATTCAGCGACGATGCTGAGAATCAGCGTTCTATAACAAACGAATCTGGCTTCGCCACCTCGCCGGCCGTGGACTAGGGGCGCCCCTTCTTTATCTCGCCGGGCCGCCGGCGAGATAAGGCCCGGCGACACTTGAACATGGAGTCGGCTTCCTAGCGTATGCCGACACGATCGTTATGCGTCAAGAATATAATCCGCGAAACGGCTTTTCTCTTCAGCGCTGATGCGGACAAGCAGTCGCACACCTCTCTTGTCGAAATTTTCCTCAAGCACACTGGATACCTGATGAAGTTTGGATCTCAAGTCCCAACGATCAGAGGGTAGATGAAGGGTGGTTGTTGATTTTCCAGCATCCAATGCGCGAAAGACAGCCTGCATCAGGGTATCGAGGCCAAGGCCGCTCCGGGCCGATACGAAAATCCCAGCGGGATAGCGAAGAACGAGGGATTCCCTTCGATCCAGGCTGAGGGTATCGGCCTTATTCAGGGCGAGAATTCGCGGCTTATCCTTTGCTCCGAGTTCCATCAGAACAGATTCGGCAGTAGCGATGTGTTGATCCAATTCAGGACTGCCGGCATCGGCGACATGGAGAATGACATCGGCAATAACGGCCTCCTCCAGGGTGGAACGGAAGGCATCTACCAGATCGTGCGGTAGTTTCCGGATGAAACCCACTGTGTCGGTGAACAGTATGTGCCGATTTCCAGGCTTATCAAACCTCCTTGTGGTAGGATCCAGGGTAGCGAAAAGCCTGTCTTCCACGGGAACATCGGATCCGCATATGCTGTTCAGGAGCGATGATTTTCCGGCATTGGTATACCCTACGAGGGAGATCGACGGGATGGCATTATCAAAACGCCGTTTTCTGCGGGCATTTCTCTGCTCTCTTATCTTAATCAAATCCTTCTTCAAGGACACAATTCTATCCTGCACCAAGCGATGATCGCTCTCAAGCTGAGTCTCACCCTTACCGCGGTTTCCCTTTGCTCCCCCCCTTTGCCTGGAAAGATGCGTCCACGCACGGGTGAGCCGGGGAAGAGAATACTGCATTCGCGCGAGAGCCACCTGGATGACAGCTTCGCGTGTTGAGGCCCGGTTCGCGAAGATATCCAAGATAAGCTCACAGCGATCAATGACGGCTATATCCCACTCCTTTTCAAGATTTCGCTGCTGTGTCGGAGACAGGTCGGTATCGAAGACTGCCAAATCGGCATCCACATCATCAATACGTTGCGCTACCTCCTCCAGTTTCCCTTTTCCGATGAGCGAACGGGTCCTGATATCCCTAAGGACTGTGAGCATCGTGCCGACAACCAGAATCCCCAGGGATTCCACCAATCCTCTCAGTTCGGCTAAGTGAGCTTCGGCCATATCGATGGTTTCACCAGTCTCCCGAAAACCGAGAAGGAATGCCCGTACACACAAGCTTGAGTCTCGGTTTTCAATTTGAGTCACAATATGCTCTCCAGTTTTCGATTATAGCATAGCTGCGGCGAGCCGCAACGATATGACGCGTCTTCACGCGAAAGTGGTGAATCTATTTGTGACTGCCCTCTGAACCTGAAGGCAAGCCATGCTCTATGTATTCTCTGATTTCGTCTCGAACACGGCGATATACCACGAGCTTCTCCTCGTCGGTTTTCATATTTCGTGTGAGATAAGGCGGATCGGGGAAGCTGTGGTGTATCATCCTGGCGCCCCCGGGAAATCTGGGACATCTCTCCCGGGCATTGTCACATACGCTAACCACATAATCGAATTCCCCAACGGGTAATTCCTGTATGGTTTTACTGAGTTGATTTCCGATATCGATTTCCAGCTCGCCCATTACCCGCGCAGCCAAGGGGTTTAGCCCATGGCTTTCGACACCGGCAGAAAAAGCCTCGAAGTCTTCAGATCGCAGAGCACGCGTGAAACCCTCCGCCATCTGACTTCTGCATGAATTTCCGGTGCAGAGAAACAGTATTCTATCCATTCACGATCCATTCACATGGGTTTACTCAAATAAAGCCAAGTACTTGCCATAACCCTCAGCTTCCAAATCCTCCAGCGGTACAAATCTCAGTGAGGCTGAATTGATGCAGTATCGCTGGCCGCCTTCTTCCACAGGTCCGTCGTTGAAGACATGGCCCAAATGAGAATCGGCATTCTTGCTTCGAACCTCGGTTCGTACCATGAATAAAGAGGTATCCGTGGCGCTCACAAGGAAATTCTCATCGATGGGCTTGGTGAAGGATGGCCAACCCGTTCCGGAGTCGAATTTATCTGTTGACGAGAATAGTGGTTCACCGGAAACGATATCCACATAAATGCCTTTCTCGTGGTGATCCCAGTATTCATTAGCGAAGGGCTGCTCCGTGCCATCGTTCTGGGTTACATGGTATTGAAGTTCGCTAAGACTTTTCTTCAGCTTCCGATCTGAGGGCTTTTTGAACATATCCCACTCGCTTTCCTTCCAAGTTTCAGCTAAAAACCCCTTTCGTCCCGATCCAATCGAATAGTTATTATAGCGTGACGGGTTTTTCTTGTAGTAGTCCTGATGATATTCCTCGGCGTCATAAAACTCTGAGGCAGGCAAGATGTCCGTTACGATGGGTTCATCGAATTTTCCTGAGTTCTCCAGAGCTGCTTTTGAACGCTCGGCAAGTTTTTTTTCGCTTTCATTCGCGTAAAAAATCGCCGTCTGATACTGCTGACCCCGATCGTAGAATTGTCCATAGCGGTCTGTCGGATCGATGTTGCGCCAAAACACATCCAGAAGCTCCTTATAGGAGATAAGCTCATCATCGTATACTACCCTAACCGCCTCATAATGACCGCTCTTCCCCCGAACTACCTGCTGATAGGTGGGATTCGCGACTGTTCCTCCCGTATAGCCGCTAATCACTTCCGAAACACCATTGAGGGATTCAAAAGGGGGTTCGAGACACCAAAAACAGCCGCCCGCGAAGATGGCCTCCTTGGTGCGGGCCGCAAGCGGTGATGCGACAAGCAGCGACAAAAAACAAATGGCAGTAAGCTTCATTATTCTACTCATATTACCTCCTGACTATGAGGAAAAATCTATCTATTAATAAATATATGACTTATGGGAGCCCTTTACCATTACAGTTTGGTTAGCTTTATGGATAACAGGAGGTATCGCGTAGGAATAGAAGGTGAAAAAATCCCCCCAAAATGCGCTGTATACCGGCAACCGGACTTGAACCGGTACGATCCAAGGATCAGCAGATTTTAAGTCTGCTGTGTCTACCTATTCCACCATGCCGGCGATCATTCGCTCATCCTAAACAGGCAAGAAGGCTTGGGTCAACTCGGGTTTCATGCTATGATCGGCAACATATCAATGGCGGACGCTGTTTTGGAAACCTTCAAACATCACAAAAGGAGTCAACATGAGTCAAAAAGTTCTCGATCATATCAAGCCCGGTGTCATTTATGGCGACGAGCTGAGAAAGCTCTTTGAAATCTGCAAGGAAGTGGGCTTTGCTCTACCAGCAGTCAACTGCGTTAATACAGAGTCGGTGAACGGTGTGCTTGAGGCTGCCGCAAAGGTGAAATCACCCGTTATCATCCAATTTTCCAACGGGGGTTCGGCCTTTTTCGCTGGGAAAGGCTTGAAACCGGGCCAAGGCCGCGCTGATGTTGTGGGGGCGATAGCGGGCGCCAGCCATGTTCATCAGGTTGCCAAGGCCTACGGTGTACCGGTGCTGCTTCATACTGATCACTGCGCTAAGAAGCTGCTCCCATGGCTCGATGGTCTATTGGATGCCGGTGAGGAATATTTCAAGGCGCATAAAAGACCCCTGTTCAGTTCCCATATGGTTGATCTTTCCGCGGAATCTCTGGATGAAAATGTGGCGACTACTTCGAAATATCTCAGGCGAACCAGCGCGATGGGGATGTTCCTGGAAATGGAGCTGGGAATCACCGGCGGCGAAGAAGATGGTGTTGACAACTCCGATCGAGACCCATCCAGTCTTTATTCCAAGCCTGAGGAAATTGACTATGCCTATACTGAGCTGAATAAAATCAGCCGCAATTACACGATCGCGGCCGCGTTCGGCAACGTGCATGGCGTTTATAAGCCGGGCAACGTGAAACTCACCCCGTCGATACTCGATAGAGCTCAGAAATTCATTATTGAAAAGCATGGGCTGAAAGAGACACACCCTGTTACCTACGTATTTCATGGCGGTTCCGGCTCCAGTCAGGCAGAAATTCGTGAAGCAATCGGCTATGGCGTCGTTAAGATGAATATCGATACCGATACCCAATGGGCTACCTGGGCGGGTGTACTGGATTTCTACAAGAACAATGAGGCTTATTTACAGAGTCAGCTTGGAAACCCCGAGGGGTCTGATTTGCCCAACAAGAAATACTACGATCCAAGAGCATGGCTCAGAAAAGGCCAGGAATCGCTTGTAGAGAGGGTTTGTGAGGCATTTGGAAGCCTGAATGCCGTAGGACGCAACTGATGACTCGATGGGGCTTCATAGTTCTGTTAGGCTTTGTTCTGAAGGACTGACGTGAAGGCCAATCAACAGACTCGCTTTCATCTTCCCTACCCGCTGTTCGACTCCCATCTCCACACCCTCCTTATGGGAAATAGAATTCCCCACGCGGTGGACTTGCTGAGCAAGGCCTTTGATATGAATTTGGCGGGCGCCATTGATGTCGCCATCGATGAGCGCAATTTCTTACAAAGAGTGAAACTGTCTGAACAGTTTGAGCGATTGTTTCTCTCAAGCGGAATCCATCCTCACTCCTGTTCTAATGAGAATGAGTCCTGGGATTTCAGATTTGCTCAGATTGTCACGCAATCTCAGCACGCGTCGGTGGTTGCCGTGGGGGAAAGTGGTCTTGATTTTTACCGTAGACGAGTACCCCACGAAACTCAGGAATTGGCATTTCGGGCGCACCTAGACTTGGCAGCGAACAGCGGCTTGCCGCTGATTATTCACAATAGGGATGCCGATGATCGAATTCTCACGATGATACGGGAATCGAATTGTCGCCATGGAGTATTCCATTGCTTCTCATCAACATGGGATACTGCCAAAACAGCATTGGATTTGGGTTTCCATATTTCAATAGCCGGCAATATTACCTATCAGAATAGCAATGAGCTGCAGGATGTGGCTTCACGCGTCCCCATCGACCGCCTTCTTGTGGAAACCGATGCTCCTTATCTGAGCCCCCAACCGGAAAAACGAGGAACAAACCACCCAGGATTATTAGGTTTTACACTGGATTTTCTCGCGAAGCTGCGAGCTGTTTCCCCAGAAAAACTCGCTAAACGCACAACAGCTAACGCGAAAAGACTGTTTATTCGTTCGGTTTAACGGCTTATGAGATTCCTCGGACATCGATGAGAATTGACGCGCTAGCCCGTGAAAAGGGGCGAAACCGGCCTTTTTAACGACCGCAAGCTCGCGCTCATGATAATTCAGGAGCCTGGTTTCAGGGAGTTAAGAAAACTATGGGCAGCGCCGGACTCGAACCAGCGACCCCGTGCATGTCAAGCACGTACTCTAACCAACTGAGCTAGCCGCCCTTTGAGAAAGCACAATTGTAGCGATTGAGCGGGAATTGTCAACTGGAACCGATTGCCGATTGGTTTTCTGGAACGCTCAAAAAATCCCCGGCCAGCCAGCCACACAGGTTTTCTAAACCCCCGGCTGGCGCTGGCGCCCTGAATAGGGTCTTGAGTGGGGAATTTTGACTCGTTCAGTAAAACCGGGGAATCTCAGCCGGGTTTTACTTAAAACTATCTCACTGCGCTGCGTCGTCCGCGGCGCCTTCATCCTCCTGCTCTTCCTGGTCCAGCTTTCTGCTCTCCAGATAGCGAAGCACTTGGATATTGCCAACACGATTTAGCTCGGCAAGGCGTCGTTCTTCCTCACGCTGGGCGAGGATGCCCCAGGCCTCTTCATGATCCAGATCAGTATCGACTTCTTTGAGGATGGCTTGATCGTACCTCATAACAATGTCTTTCACATACACGATGAAATCTCCGCCCTCAATCATGCCATCGCGATAGAACTGGAGGCTGTCAAATGTGATAGCCGGTGAGGATCGAGGATAAAGCGGCGATTGGTGAAGCACCCGATTCCTGACGTCGTTCACATAGTTGGGATTCTGCCAGGTGAGTGTTTTCCAGCCCTCAAAATCCAGATATCCCAGAGGAAGCTCTCGTGTCTCCTGATTCTCATTGATCAGGACAACGGACATTCCCATGGGGTAATTCAACCCGTAGACGTTTGCTGTAACAGACTTGATAGCACCGACATTCTTGACAACGCCAAATCCAGTGAACTGATCGCCACGGGGAGCATCCTCAATAACGGGGTTCGTAGCATATGCCGGGATGGGGAATGGGGGTTTAACCCACGCGTAGGAATTGAAAGATCCCTCAGGATAATGAACCCGTATACCCATAACTTGGGTACCTGCAAACTGTACAGCATTATCCCCAACCGTTACGGGGCGAACATAGGATAGCCGATCGTTAGTAACCGTTCGGGAAGAACTTGTAAGCCTCACAGTCCAATTGGGGATGAGCAGGGAACTAACCATGGCCGCTTTTTCTTCCTCGGTGTACCGAGTGCCGGCGACTGAACCGTAATCTACAAAAGTGGCTTGATGCTGACCCTGGTAGTCATCCAGAAGTTCGTTGAAATCAATCAATACGCTTTCCAAGGCGAACAAGGTTCCGGTAGCTACAAAGATGACAGCCAGGAAAACAGAAAACTTTTTCATTGCAGGCTCCTTTTTCAGTATTTTTATAATAACCTTACACAGAACTATAGCCGAGCACCCGAAACTGTCAACGTTTTAATTGACTTTTATGGCTTTTTTTTTGCGTTCTGCTCACTTTTTTATTCAGAATTGCCCGGGGCCTGGTAATAAGACGTATAGACTTGCTGCCCTTCAATTGTAAAGACAACCTCCTTTATTGCTTGAAAATTGAAGAGAATATTGTAACGGATATTTTCCAATGCTTCATCAAAACCGATCGGCACAATCTCGCGGCTCTTCAAAATAGTCCGATCAGTGTTCACATAGGCTGTTTTGTCTATCACGGCAACATGCAAGATATCGGTTTCTCGGGGCATGGCTTGAGAGAGATCTAAACGGAATGGACCCAGGGCGAGCTCTTCGAGAAAAACGGCGATTTTCGCTTCAAGACTAGAACGCTGGGGTATGCCTCGTCGCTCCACACTGATATGTGTTCCGGTGGTATCCGGATAGAAAAACAGCCTCCCCTCTACTTTCGGATGATAGAAAAGATAAGCAAGAGTAGAAATCACTATTGAGGCGGCAAGAATGAACAGGGGGAAACTGGGTTTGGTGATGGCATGTCGCATCTGGCCTCTCAGTATTCAATCTCCTTGTTCTCAAAGTAGCGGACAAAATCGACGATTCCATTATAAATACCTTTGCTAATACGACTCAAGTATGAAGGCTGGCGGAGCCGTGTCGCTTCGGCTTGATGGGTAATGAAACCGACTTCCACGAGAACAGAGGCCATGCGAGCGTTTCTCACAACAAACCAGCTTTCCTCTCGGCTCCCCCGGTTGGGTATGTCACTGCCGAGCTGTTTCTCCAAACCGCTGAGTATCATGTCAGCCAGCTTGGTGCTCTCATGGGTAAACTCCTCTTCCCAAAGGGTATTGATGATGGGGGTTATGGCGGAATCACTTACTCCAAGAGTTTCAGGGTCAACCAGATTTCGCCTATAATCCTGGGGAAGGTACCAAACTTCATATCCCTCGGCGGAGGAATTCAATGAGGCATTGGCGTGTATTGAAAGGTAAATCATGGCTTCACGCTCCGCCACTTGAACTCTGTTAGCCATGGCAACTCGTTCCTCGAGAGTTGGGTAGACATCATTTTCTCTTGTTAAGAGTATCTGCTTGTCCGGGAATTTTTTACGAAGTTCTTCCGCTATTCGGAGACTCAGTTCCAAGACGATATCCTTTTCTGACAGTGGATATATAACTTCATCGACAGGCCACTTGCGCCCGGCTCCCGAATCCCGCCCCCCATGTCCAGGGTCGATGAGTATGGTGGAAAGCCGGTAGGTAAAGGCCGCTGGTTCATCCACGTTGAATAATCTGTAAATGGTGGCGGCTGTTTCCTCGGAAAAGATAAGCCACCCCCGCTCTTCGAGCACCGCGGCGCTGACGATGAGCTTCTCTCCATTGAATACCATCCAGGGATCATCAGGGCGAAAGACAAGGACGCTGTCCTCTCGGCTGAGTTGGCCGATATGCCGCCAAGGATCCCAGCGGAAGGTAGCGCCGGTGCGCCTAAGAAGTTGTTCGAGGGAAACCGGTTCAGCAAAGACAGATGATGGGACGAGGATGAAGAGAAGTAAGGCCATGAAAATCGGGCTATGGGGACGCTTGTTCAAGATACCACCTAATTCCCAAAAGCCCTCCTCGGATGAGCGCTCGCCAGAAATCCGATAAAAAGGCGCTTGCCCCGGTTTCCTGGCTTCCCCTTCCGACGCGGATGAGTTTCTTGCCCGCGAGGATGCTAAGAAGATCGGTTATGCTGCGGCCGATGTAGTCGGTGCATCGGGAGGGAGGCGGGCTAAGGATGCGCGGAAGGGAAACCGGGGCGCCTCGGGAAGGGCGTGGGGGATGTGTACGCCAAAGCTTATTGAGAAACTGTGAAAAGTCAGGATCCTCGGTGATATCGAACGCGTCGGGAGGAAAGGATGCGAAGCTATCGAGATAAACTCCGGTGCGAGAATCTGACGGATTGAGGGTGAGTTCCAGGCATCGTAGGGCAGATAGCGCCTGGTTGACAGCCGCGGCGCTTTGGGGGGCGGTAGCGATGACGTTGGCCACCTTTTCCACATTGCTTCGGGGAAAGCTGAGTCGGTCGCCGATTTCATTGTGCAGAAAGACATCCATGACGCCCGGAAGGCTGAGGGCTTTCTCCACTCCGGTGAGTTCTTTGAGGGTGCCGTCAATGGAAATGAGGGCTCTTTCGGCGCAAAAAAGTTGTTTTTGGGGGGTCGGGATGCTGGCTGGAAGGCCCACGGCCAGCCTGAGGGCGGCCCGGGTGGGCTGTATACCGCTGGCGTAGGGATAGGTGTATCCGGACATGAAACCGCCGGAAAGACGGGCGGCGATTTCCCCCACCATGGGCCCTTGCGGGGTAAGTTTGATATCGCCCTTGGCGGCCCCCGAGCTGAGTCCCAAGGCTTTGATGCCCCTTTCAAAGATGTTCCAGAGCTTCTCAGCCGTCTCAGAGCTGAGATCCGCGGGTATGCTGTGGCCGATTTCGATGAAACGGGGGGGGTAGACGATGTGACGATCAGCGAGGCCGCAGCGAATGAGTTGACCATCTTCAATGAGAGCATCCAGGCTGTATTCGGGGCCTTCCATATAGCTTTCCAACAGAGCGCGACCGCTTGATGAGCGGCTTCGAGCGGTCTCAAGGGCCTGGGGGAGTTCTCTCAGGTGGTCGATTCTGACAACCCCGCGGGCGCCCATGCTGTCGGCGGGTTTGACAACCCAGGGACCGGGGATGGTTGACGCGCGGGCGAAAAGCTCTCTCTCGCCGATGCCGGATGAATCTCCCCGCGGGGAAACTTCAGCAGGATTGATTTCGATAAAGGGGGGTGAGGGAACGCCCTGCTGCTGGAATCGGCGCCTCATCCGCGCCTTGTCGCTAGCGCATATGGCGGCCTCAAGCGAATGTCCAGGAAGATTCATGGCCTTGGCCACCCGAGCCACGGAAACCGAAAAATCCGTACCGGTGGTGAAGACTCCCTCCAGGCCGCCATCCGCCGAAAGGCGCCTTGCAATCTCAATGATACCTTCTGTATCCCTAAGGTCAACAGGAAAAAAGTGCTGAGCGAGATGCCGTCCTCTCGCTTCGGGGTTTCCATCGACAGCCACGACACGCCAGCCCATTTCACTGGCGATTCTCAATGCCGGCTCCTGCATGATTCCACATCCGAGTATGAGGACTGTCCTACTCACAGTGAACGCTCCTTGATGGCGTATAGCTCGAAGCTGTCTCCCAGGCCGAAGAGCTGGCTGAATCTCTTGAGAACCTTGTATAGAAAAGCACTGGATGTGGGTTTTGTTTCAATTCCGAATCTTTCCGGATGATGACCGGTAATCCGAATACAATAAACCCGAAAACCGAATTGTGAAAGCAGGCGTTTGGCTACTCTGGGATTCCAGATAGTGTAGTGGTCGCTTGGGCTATGTTCCAGATAAGTTCTGAGCGATCTTCTCCCGCTGATGCCCCGGCTGTTAGGCGTCGAAAGAGCCAGAATACCCCCGGGTTGGAGAAGATGGTTCAGCCGGGTGATAACAGTCTTCAAATCGGGAAAATGCTCAATGACATACCAGAGACTGATAACATCGAACCCCCTCAAGCCGAAATAAGCGGCAGGGTCGAAATCAGGGAAGCTGCCAGCGGCGGCAGGAATCTTGAGTACAGCTTGGACATAATCGATGGCTTCGGCGGATACGTCGATGCCATGGGCCTTGTAGCCCTCCTCTTCGGCAGCTTGGAGGAAGGGGCCAAAGGCGCAGCCGATATCTAAAAGATTGCCGCGGGGATGAGCGCGCCGCTCCTGTCCATTGGAAATAGCGGCGAGTCTGGGAATAGCCATGGCCCTGATGTGTTCGAAATCCTCCAGATAGCTTCGGCCGTATTGCTGACGGTATTCGGATTGAAAATAGGAAGGGCCGTACTGGCGGGCTTCGAGCTTGAAGTGGTAAAGGCCGCTGATGCCGCATTGTGTACATCGGTAGTAGCTTCGCTGTGGGAAACGGGCAATCACCGGGGGAAGCAAGGCGCCGCAAGCGGCGCAAACGGGTTTGGGAGCTTCCATGCCGCTGAGCAACGCGCCGAGTGACGATGCTGTGCCCTGTTCCTTTATGCTGGCGTTGGCACTGAGACGAATGGAGAGGGCGCGAGCGGCATTTTCCAGCTTCCGGGCATGGCGTATCCACCTTGTTAAACGGTACTCAGAGGCAGAACTGAGCAGTCGCTGCCCTCCTACTTCGCGGGTGCTTGCTGTACCAATCCCCGGGATATGGGCCAATCGGGTGAGACGCTGATGATAGCGGGTTGGGTTGGCGGTAAGTACAGCGCAGCCCGCGGATATAGCCTCCCACATGGTGATTCCATAGGAGCAGATGACAAGTCCATAATCCACGAGCTGGTTTTTGAGACCGCTCGTTTTTTTCAGAACGTTTACACCGGAAGGAAGATTCTGCTGATCGGCAGATGAAGGTAGTGTCAGGAAAATACGCTGGGGATTGATGTGCGCATGGCGCACCAGCGAAAAGATGATGGGCTGTGTGAGTCCGGCGGGATCCGATCCGCCGAGGCTCACCAAAATTTTTGCCTCGTTGGCATCGGGTTCGCGGCAGCGGGCCGGCAGATGGAGCAAGGCGAACGATTTCATGTTCGCCTCGCTACGCCTGGGACCTGGTATAATGTCAAGAAGATAGGGGGCGCTTTGCCGGGCCGGGCCATCGTCATCCAGAAGCAATGGGGTTCCCCCGGCGTTAGCCCAGGGTATGAGATGCGCCTTTTGGCTGCATTTCCGGTCAAAAACCACCAAGGCGGTGTTGAAGCCATGGGTCAGGCTCGCGCCGGGCGAGCGACTATTCCTCTGCCTTTCGCTTGCCGAAGGTTCGGTGAGCTGAAAAGGCTCTGCGGTATTAATCCGCCATAGGGGGAATTCAGCACTATCCTCCGGTAGACTAGTCTCCCCAATCTCTGTGCTGTCGATAATGATGATGCCCTTGATTCTGCCTCCCTCAAGCTCTCGGGCACACTCGATTGAGCGGTAAAAATGTCCGCTGCCGGATTTTTCGGTAATTAAAGGGTGGAAAAAAATGCTTTCAACCGGCATGGGAAACCTGAATGCCGTCGTTTTGATTCCACGTAAACAAACGCAGATAAGGTATCACCCTATCCAAATCCAATACATCACCCTCATAAAGGCTGTCGTACAAATTGACAAGAAATTCATAGTCTTGACGGGTATCCAGCGTTATGCGGGCTTGAGGGGCGCTATACTGTGAAGGCGCCTTAGAAATCTTGATGTGAAAACGATCGGGATGACGAAGAAGAAATGGGCACACATGCTCCCGTTCATAGGGATCGCGGGCCTCATCAAAGGCCTTTTCCAAGGCGTCAACCCTGATAACTTCGACGCCAGCGCCCAGAGGCATCCCACTATAGGCGGCATAGGCGGCATCACTTTCTCTCGACAGCGCGAGCGCCGCGTTGGCCATAATGGCGGAAACGAGGGGATTATCCCCGGTGGCTCTCATAACCCTCGTAATACCCAATTTGCGGGAAGCGAATACGTATCGGGCGAGAACATCGTCGATGGGACCGGTAAAAACATCCCATCCGGCACGCTTTGCCAGGGGTGTGAGTTCCTTGAGGGAATCCTCAGTGGTCAGGAGCATGCGCCTGTCGACGGCTAGAGACCCCAGGGCCCGCATGGCATGCTCAATGACGGTGCAATCACCCAGAGGGAAGAGGGCTTTTCCCGGGAGCCGGGATGAATACAGGCGCACCTGAAGAAAGATAGCCGCACTCATGAGATTATGAATCCCATTCCCACAGCGCGGTAAGGTCGGCGGCATCACGGAGAAAGCGAAAGCGATTTGTCTTTACCCATGCTCTTATCTCCCGCCAGGTTCTCCTGGTGGCGCTGACAGTTTCACCTGAGGAACGCAGATAGCTAAACCAGACTGAACGACTGAGGCGACCGCTGTCTTTGTGGTGTCGAATGGCTAGGGTTTTGAAAAAAAATCGGCGATAGCCAGATCCGATTGAGCGGTCCACGGGGGGCATTTCGTTCTGATAACTCAGTCTTAAAATTGAATTAATGCGTATTTCTTCCCCCCAGAGCCAAGAACGCATGCCGTATTCCATCAACTGCCACCAGGGTTCGCTAATAAGGACATCGAAGCCTCCCAGGCTGAGATGACGATCTTTCCGGTAGATACCGGTGTAATCCCAAGGAATGAGGGTGGGCGCGTCGCTGGAATTCGCTATGGTGGGCTGGATGTCAAAAATATCCTTTCGCTTTGAGACAGGGCCGATGATGGTGGGCAACGCGGCGCCATCATCTCCTCGATATACCGGCACAGTGCACAGCAGGCCACGCTCAGTGATTTTGGCGAATACTCTGGAGGAAATCGTCGACGCGTTCATCTTCATATCCCCACGAATCACAAAGATGTATTCACTCTGTGCTTCCCGAAAAGCCGCATCAATGCGGGCGCCGGGATTTGTTTCCTGTGAAAAGATGAGAAATCTGAGTTTCTCGTATCGCCGTGATAGGGCTTCTGTTTCATAGGGAGGCGGCGAGGATTCGATAGAAAGAACTTCACGAACCCCTGTTTTGTAGAGCTGATCAAAGAGATCGCGCCGGAAAGGACGAACACCCCGGTTTAGGAGGACAATGGATAGACCCGGGAGCTGTTTGCGTTCGCGGTCGAGCGCCCCACCGCCAATAACCGTATAGGGACCGGCGTCCTGAATGGACGATTTAGAAGTTGAATGTGTAGTATTCATCGCATTGTGCGCAAACTGAGGGATGGATTCCCTCCACATGGCTCTCAAAAAGTGGCTCTGACGCGGCCCAGATAGTTCGCAAAGAATCGGTGAAGGCATTACCCAGCACTTCCCGACGACCCATATCCGTTTGGCAGATGGGAACTCTGCCATCAAGGAGTATCGGCATATCCCGTTTGAGGTGCCAGCAGGGAAAACGGTTTAAGGGACTCAGATCGGCAGGCTGCCTTTCGCTGAGCAAGTTGGCATAGGAGTTGTATTTCTGAACAATTACCTGGGCGCCTTTTTCTTTCCATCGCGGGTAAAAAACATCAAGGTGCTCCTCGTTTTCTTCCATGCGGACGGCCTGAATCCAACAATAAGAACCAAAAAGGCGATTGAGAGTATCGGCACACGCCTCCGCCTCGGCCAAACCATCTCCTCTGAGGCGGCTGTAGAGTTCGGGTTCTGAGGCGTCCAGGGAAACTATCCACATCAAACGACCGGGTTTCACTTCGCTGGCAAGCTCTTCGAGAAGTTCATTCTTCCACCCTATTCCGGAGGTTTCTATCAGTACGCGAACATCAGGAGCGGCATCAAGAGCCAAGCGTATGAGCGTGCCAATTTCGGGATGGGAGGCTGGTTCGCCCCAGAGGGAGAGAGCAATAACCGCATCACCGGCAAAATCAACGATTTTCTTGCACAATGCTGTGAAATTTTCGACATCCATGTGTTCTTTGTTGTCTCTAGGATCGCCACTAAGGGTCGGAAAAGGACAGTATGAGCAATTTTGAGGACAGTGATCGGTTATCTGTATCGGGAAAAACGCGGGAAGACTCCTTAGCAGGATTTTCTGCTTCGCAATAACCTGACAGATGGACTGGGCATCGCTTCCCCCCGCCGCTATGAGACGTTCGAGGATATTCCGATTTCTCAAGGTATCGCAGGTAAGCGATACCCGATCCATTCTCAGATCTTCAGGTGAAAGGTGGGTTTCAACATCAAATGCGTTGATATCCTGACGCAGTATTTCGAAAAGACTGTCTCTGGCCAGGGCCGTGGAACGTCCTGAGGCTAAGGGGCGCAGTTTTCCCGGCAGAGTCGGGGAGAGAATTTCCGGGGCGAGCCCATATGGATAACCATCGGCAAAACTGTATTCAGCATCGTACTTGTAATGGAGCTCCCAGAGGGTTTGGCTAAGCGTGTTGTCGATAAGGGGACTATCGCCCCAGATATAGAACATCGCTTCATAGCGATTAGGGGAATTTGAATCACCGTTTCGCTGCCTGGCAGATGAGGATTTCTCAGCAGCGGAAAACTTCGCGGCCTGCGAGAGTGCCTCCACGAGCAGCTCTTCACTCCAAACTTCTTTGACTATGGCGCGGATGGGGGCAAAGGGCAGCGTGGCGCCGGGCTCCATCACCACTGTTTCATCAGGCAGAGGTGAATCTACTCTGGCCAGAAGAACGATGCCTGAGGCTTCAGGGATGAGATTTCCCCACTCCAGTGTGCGCTTAAATGCTGAGGCGCCTTCGAGTATATTCTGATATGCGAGAGGCGAAAGCCCCACGATATTGATGATGGCCAGATTTCTCATATCATGTCCTTATACTGGATCTGTGAACCCGGCGCTTGACCCCGCCGGTACTCTTAAGCATATTAAACCTGATAGCGATGAATCGGATACCATCGACGCTCCTTATTTTTTTTCTTTTCTCACTCTTCTTCATCATAAGCTCTTGTGGAAGTTCCAAGCAGGTGGAAACGATGCTGAAAAGACTGCATTATGACTATGAAATCGATCCTGAGGGGGATTATCGGGCCGAAGTTCCTCTTCCTGATGGCAGGAAGGCCTATGTGGGTGTAAGCGCGGCTCTCACTCGGGACGAATCAATGGTGGGATTTCGAGAAATCTGGTCGGTAGCTGGAAGATTGCCAGCCCCTCTCCGCGACGATGTGGCGCACAACTTACTGTTGGACAACTGGACTTCCCGACATGCTGGCGCCTGGGCAAATGCGGGTGTCACTTCCGATGGGGAAGCAGTGCTTGTCTATGTGGTTCGGATTCCCACAACCTCTTCTCGCAAGGTGTATCGCACCGTCATTGAAAGAACGGCTTATAAGGCCTTGGGCTTGCAGGAGGCTCTCAGAGTTGTGGAGGATGGGCCTGTTGTCCGATAGGAAAGATCGGATTGTATGGTCGGTAAGCGAACTCACGCATGCCATCAAAAACCACCTTGAATCCCAATTTCCACTGCTCAGCGTGGAGGGTGAGGTATCAAATTGCAGGGCGTCGGGAACGGGGCATGTCTATTTCACTCTCAAGGATGAAGAGGCCGTTATCTCGGCGGTTCTTTTCAGAGCCCAGATCTCAAGAGCTAGTGTGAAACCTGCTGAGGGTATGCGGGTGATTATTAGCGGAAAAATCGCTGTTTACCCGCCGCGTGGGGGCTATCAAATTGTGGTTGAGAAGCTGCAAGAGACGGGTAAAGGACTCCTGCTAGAAGAATTCGAACGCCGCAAAACTGCCTTGGCCGCCCAGGGACTCTTTGACCAGGCGCGAAAAAAAAATTTGCCGCCCTACCCTCGTCGAATTGCCGTGGTTACATCACCTACCGGCGCGGCTATCCGAGACATTTTGCAGGTTTTAGGACGCCGATCGGCAGCGCCGAGAGTCGTGATACTCCCCACAGCGGTGCAGGGCGCGGATGCCGCGAAGCGCATTGCCGCGCAGCTTCGGCGCGCCTCCGCCTACAATCTTGGTGATGTGCTCATCCTCGCTCGGGGGGGCGGTTCTCAAGAAGATTTGATGCCGTTTAACGAGGAAGTGGTGGTTCGCGCCATCGCCGATTCAGTGCTCCCGGTAATATGCGGTGTGGGTCATGAAATTGATGTGAGTCTGGCAGATCTCGCGGCGGATGTTCGGGCGGCTACTCCATCAGCGGCGGCGGAACTGGTGAGTGATCGATCGGAAGACCTGCTCATCCGATCACGGGGGTTCAGACGGGATTCTGCCGCCATACTGGCTGCCAGACTCGAAGGTCTGAGACGCACATTCAATGCGACTCAGACGGCCCATCTGATAAGACTGACCCGCTTGAAGCTTGAGGAGTCGATGCGCCGCAGTGACGATGCGAATCGGAAGCTCAGTTCAATGACATCGGCACGTCTCACTCAGCTGAGGCGCCGCTTGGAGTTAGCGGGGCGCTCCCTGGCCGATGCCTCACCACAGGCCGTGTTGAATCGCGGTTATGCCTGTGTGAGATTGAAGGACATAGCCATTCGCGATGCTGCCCAGCTAGCCGAAGACGATCAGGTTGAGCTAAAATTCGCGAAGGGGTGTGCTGACGCCCGTGTTATTACGGTTCATACGGGAGAGCAAGGAACAACATGAAAGGATTTGAAGAGCGATTGGAACGCCTGGAACAACTGGCGGAAATGATACGCGATCGGAAGACGGCATTGGAAAAGGCCATGGCATTTTTCGAAGAGGGTGTTGCGCTTTCGAATGAACTTGAGAGTGAATTGAAGATGTTTGAACAAAAAGTGGAAAAACTCACGAATGAGCCGCCAGAAGATGGGAGCGGCGAAGTGGAACTCAAGACTTTTTAGATGCTGGCCCCCGCTCAGAATCAGCCTCGCTATCGTTTGATTTCCGCTGGGATTTCCACTGTATCGCCTTCGCTTATCCCCCGCTTTGCGAACCAGCCCTGATTGACCTCAAGCGCATAGAGTACAGTGCGCTTTGATTGCACCATAGCCAGTGAATACGGCTCCATGTCCTCGATTTGCCGGATCGTACCATCGGCCGCGATAAAGGCGATGGAAAGAGGCAACGCGGTGTTTTTCATCCAGAAGCTGGGCTTCTCCTCCCGATCAAACACGAAGAGCATGCCCCGATCGTCAGGAAGAAAGTGCCTGTGCATCAAACCCTTCGCCCGCTTCGCGGCCCCCTGGGCAACTTCAACATCAAGATGATAGCCAGCCACATTCACCGAGAGAACATTCGAATCATCCCCCGCGCACGCTATGAAAACGCCCAATAGAATGCCGGAAAGGGCAAATCTAAAACTCATCAAGGAATTTCGCTCTCTCTTCCGCGCGCCACGCGGCGCGGTTTGTCTGTTCTGCCACGGCGGCGTCGAACACGCCTAAATCGAGGTATTTTACCGTCAGAGGCCGTTCTAATGCCAATCTTGTGTTCTCATCTTCCCACCAGGCCTTCTCGGGATTCATATCCGTCGGCGTACCATAACGATCCTCCAATGTGGTAAAAAGGGTGAACCAATCGATATTCCGCTCATCAAGTTCCAGAACGATGCTAATAAGCTCATCCTCTTCAAATTGGAAATAGCCTCGAGCGATGAACAATGAGCCTTTAGTTTCAATAACGGCGGCCCTTGGTCGTTCCAGTAAGCTCAGATCAGCATCACCGCGATAGTCAAACCATCCATCCTCTTTGAGAAGGCTTTTCACCATTTCGGGATTCATGCCCAATTCGATGTCGCGATAGGAGCGGGGTATTGCCAATAAAGAGGTGAATTCTTCCTCGACCACCTGAGCGGCAACTGTCAAGTTGACCATGAACAATACGAGAAGAATGGATACAGAGCGCCGGTAGAAGGTCATTCTATAGTATCTATCGGCGAATTTCCTCAACACCGCAAGAATTCGCGCTTGAAGAGAGGCCAGGTAAAAGCCATGATAATGAGGATGAAGCGGCATGTTCTTAAGGCAGGAATTCTTGCTCTTTGCAGTCTGGCTGTGTTGAGCGTTCTGGACGCGGCTGAAAAAGTCCTAATAAGCGTCAACGAGTATGAGTACAGGGATTATCGTCGCGGCCCCAGGATGGAGGAGAGGGACCGGCAGACGGGGCAGGTTTTCTCCTGGGCCCCAGGGTTGGAAATCATCACCGATCTTTATGATGTCGAAGTGAGATTATTCGACGACGATGTCGGACGGACTCCGTGGGAAGTAGACAATTTGCCTACCGGAGCTTACCGCGTCACCCTCAATCGCAGCGGCTTTGAGACTGTGGAGTTTTGGGTGACGCTTCGCAGCGACCGGCGCACCGTGGTGTTCGTTCAAATGGATGATTCATTGGCTCGTTTGGTGTTGAAGAAGCTTCCACCCGATGCGCGGGTATTGCTTGACCACGAACCTGTTGACAGTAATGACATACGTGTGAAAGGTGGTCGGCACAGTCTGACGGTAAGCGCCTTCGGGTGGGAATCGCTGAGCACGACACTCACACTCCAGCCAGGAGAGTTAAGGCTGTGGAACTACGAAGGCACACGAACTGCTTTCGGCTTGGAGGAGTTTACAATTCGACCACAATCCCTGCCGCCTTGGGATCGAAGAGGTTTCAGTTTCAGCTGGCTGGCCCATGGCGCTGGTAGTGGCGATATTCGCATTTTCGCCCCGGACGGACGAAGGGTGGCAACTCTACCCTTCGCGATCACCCAGGAGCTGAGCAAGCTTTCCTGGCTGCCTCAAAATCATGAGAATTCCGGAAAAATGAAGCTTGAAGATGGCAAATACAAGGCTGTCCTGTTGGCAACTGGTGAAGATGGGCATCAGGCGCGAGCAGATGCCAGCCTGGATATTGACAGCAGCTTCGAGAGAGAAGCCCGCTTGATGTTCACACGCTTACCGGGTCTTCTCTATGCGCCCGGGAGCGCGATGCTGCCCCCAGGGATATGGCAGCTCTCCACAGGCCTCGCATTCGATATCGGTATCAACAATGCCAGCGCTTCTAGTGGCTACCCCGTGAGCACGGCACTCAGACTGTCCCCTCGTAAGCGCTGGGAAATCGGCACCAGTTTCGGAATGAGAGCCCACGATCCTTTTGACACGACAAGTATCGGTTTTTCCGTGTATACCGCGTATAGGATAAATGAAAAAACTGGTTTTGTCAACGCCAATCTCGCATTGCTCTATGCCTACAGCGGTTATGCCTCGCAATTTAGAAGAAATCCGGTGGAAAATCCAGCCACGAGCCTTCCCGGCCTCCAATTACTACTGCCAACAGAATGGGCATTGAATAACTGGTCCATTGTGTTTTCACCATCAATGCACCTTCTCTTCTTAGGATCGAATCCCGATGACTGGAGCTTCGCGCTGCCCGCGCGAAGCGCTGGGGGCTTGGCAGTGGGGCTCTATTACGAGGATGAGCGCTTTCTCATTGCCGCCTCCATGGCCCTGAGAACCCCGGATCTGCCCCAGGATTTGCTTGACTGGCATCTTTGGAGCGGTTTAGAAGGTCGTATCAATATGCCGGGGGGCTCTTCCTGGCTTTCCCTGTTTTGGGGAGTTCGCACCCTCAGTGACGATTCAGTAATCAGCACGGGAATCGAGTTTGGGGTTTTGCGCTAGCTATCCGCTTATCCAGATGTATATAACCAAACTCAACACAATAATAATAAGGACACTTAGCATCCAATATCGACTCGTTGGCCAATCTTTTTGTCGGCGGAGCTTCTTCGCTGCCGTATCAAGGCCAGTTGGCATGACAACTTCAGCGATTTTTTCCTTTGAAAGGTATCCACAGTCCGGACAACCGTGGGCAAAATCGGCAATCTGACCCGCTCTTTTGCAACGTGAGCAGCGCACTCCCTGAAATGAACGCCCGCAACTGGGACATGTATCGGTTTCCCCCGGCACTTCGGCCCCACATGCTTCACAGAAAAATAAGCTTTTCATTGTTACGGCAGGGTGTAGAAGAAAACTTGAGAGAAATAGACAGTCATCTTAAAAAACCACCCCGCGCAGCAGGCCCTGAGCCTGAATCTCTACAAGCGTTCATAGGCCCAGAGTGTTAAATCGTCGTCTTGCTTATCTTCCTTAAGGTGGGAGAAATAAACGTATCCAACATCTTCATCGACTTTGTGCGTGTAGAATTCTCCGTATTCCCTGAAGTGTTTTTGAAGAAAGGCGTCGATTTTCCTGTCGACTTTGACGCTTTCCTTTGTGGCATCTGAAGAATCGGGAACTATACGAAAGACCTTTTCCACCGAAGCTAATGCCATGATGGCATCTTCGCCTATGCCTCTTAATGTCGTGAAATCGAAGTGCAGTGGCTTGGCGACGGTAAGATCGCAGCGTCGTGTCAATGTGTAGTTGGTACGGTTCATGGCAGCCTCTATCACTTCTCTCACACGCACAGCATCGAATTCCTCATACTCTTCGAAAGCTCTGATTTGCTTGTAGCGAGAGTCCTTTACACGAATCTCCTCATCATCTAAGGCCGCATCCACGAGTTCGTCTGCGCTTTGCGGCGCGATTTTCTCATTCAAACGCTCGTGGGATTTGTACTCGTAAGTTGCCTGAATGAATTCCTGGTCGGCGGCTATTATTTCGCGTGGCAAATCCTTGTAAGCGACAATCTTAAATTCTTCATCACGCAATAGATGGTGCGCTTCGTCGATTCCGTCGGTGTAGAGGAAGAGCACATCACCTTTTTTGAGGCTGCCTTTTACAGGTTGGTACATGGTTTGATTATCACGAAACAGGGCGGAGTCGACAGGACCCGCCGCCGGCGCCTCGGGTAATTCGAGGGTTTTCATCTTCCGGGTTTGGCTGTCGAAGATGTGAACCAAGTTGTCTCCGGCATGAATCATCTCATATTCGGAGCTGCGAACGTTGATAACCGAAAGGTTGAATGCGGCAAACTTTCCCTTAAAACCGACTTCATTGAGAAGGTCATTCACACGGAATGTGAAGTCTCGCAGGTTATACTCCAAACTGCCCTTTTCTTCATATCGCACCCTTACCCGCCTGAAGTAGTCCACATATAAGGCTGCCACTTGTACCATGAGAAGGGATGCCTCAACGCCATGGCCGGAGATATCAAGCTTGATCATAACATAGTACTCTTCATTGAGTTTGCGAAAGTCAAAATAATCTCCCGAAACAGCATCAGCACCCTCGTAGTAACCGAATAGACGGAAAAAGGCGTTGCTGTCACCACCGGTAGATAGCTTGATATCAGCATTTTTATCGTCCTTCACCGTATCAAGAGGAAGGAAGGTTTTCTGTATTGCCTGACCAGCAATGAGATCTTTCTGATCTTTCTCGGCCTCAATGAGTTTAATAATAAATCCATGGACAGACTCTGACAAATCTTGGATTTCGTCTCCGGTATTCAGAACAAAGTCAAAGGGATCCTTGGTATCGGCCAAAACACCTATTTTTCCACTCACGTTCTCCACATCTTGCTTGAGTCTCAAGATCGGTCGAATCATCAGCCGTGAGATAAAAAGAGCCACCATTACCCCGATTAACAACGACGCAATGGCTACCAGAGCGGTAATTGTCAGTATTCTTCTTTGCACGATGGCCAGGGAGCTTCTGATATCCGCCACACTTACCGCCAGTCGTATGCTGCCTTTGAAAAAATTGGAATCCTGAAGCCCTGTACGGTAGAGCAGCGGTTTATAGAAAACATAGGTTTCGGGGCTATCGGGCAGCAACGCGCTCGATGAGAATTCCGGGTAGCTGCCGAATTTGCCGCTGGAAAGTTCAAGCAGCAGAGTTTCGATCTCCTTTTTCTGCGCGTCCACTTCTTCACCAGCTGCTATGAATTCGGGATTGTCAAAATCCAGCGAAAAGGCCACTTCCGTGGAGAGACTTTTATAGCGTTCTTCCCGGCTCACCAATTCGGATATCATGCCGGTGATGCCGGCATCCTGTGCCGCCTGTTCCACTTCCTGGCGCATCGTTTCCAGCAGATCGCTTAGCTCATCATCCAGCATAAATTCACCGTAGCCAGCATTGTTTGGCATCAGATTGACCCGACGGAGCAACGCGACTAAAACTTCCCGGCTTGAGGGATCCTCCAGCGGAGTCAGTGTGAAAGCCCCCCCCCCTCCAGCGGTATACGCCTTGTCAAAGACTATCAGTTCATCTGGCTGCCCCGCCTCCCTCGCCAATTCCGCGGATGTCGCCTCCAGGCGTTCGGGAAGGGCAATCAGATTCAGAAGATTGGGATTGTTTGAAGACCAAACATAGTCATATCCATCACCGGTAGACCTCAATTCACCGTTCACCAATGTACTTCTGGGACCTGTAACAATCGTCCACAGGGCATCTGGAAGGGCGCTTATTCTATCGGGAAGCAGAAGAAGCTCGCCACGGTCGGCGGCGGGAATGCTGTTTCGGGCACTGGATGCCAGCGTTTCCACCATGAGCCGTGATTCGTTCTCCAAACCCTCCGCCAAGGTGCTTCGTTCCATCTGTATCCAGACAAAACCAAGTACAGAGGCAATCATGGTGATTGTGATAACGACGAGGACGGTGAGTGCTATGGTAAACTTGCGTCTGAGACCCATGCCTTTCCTCCTTAGGGTTTTTATGGCCTCCGCCCGAGCGTTGGCGGAGAGTGGTTGATTCGTCAGGATTGCTCGCACATCGTACTCCAGTTTTCTGGCTTCCCGATTCAGAATGACGAGTCGTATGACGGTAAAGATGAAGGCTGCCAATCCCAACAATATGAGCAAAAAATAAAGCAATTGGTTTCCTGTAATGCGCAACGATTGGGCGGCGGATTTCCACAGGGATTCATAAGCGTACAATCCCAAAGGACCGAATTTCACCGTACCGGTGGAACTCAATTGCATCGTTCGATTCCAGAAAACAGTACCCCGCAGCGGGTGATGAACTCCGATGTAGTAGTTGCCCGCGTTCATGGCCTCGATGCCTGTTATCTCCACGATTCTGTCGTATGAAATGATACTCAAGGAGCTATTGGCGCTGTTGAACTGGTAGTCCCACGGTTCTTCTCCATCCTGGTCGATGATTACCATATCAAGGGTAGAACCAACGGAGAATCCTCGGCCAACGATGCGTAAATCGATGCGATCGTGCAGATCCTTTTGGAAGCTAACATCGGTGATATAGGTGATTGGCACATAGCGATTAAGAAAAAATATTTGTGTGTTTGGCTTTCCCTGGTTTCCCGCGTTATCGATGGCCGCAACGGAGAATGCCCAAACACCGTCGTCCAGATTATTCCAGTTGATAGAGCGGTTGGGCGTGGCGAGACCCTCGTCCAATGCGAACGCATTCTTCGGATCGCCAATGGTAGTGGCCTGAATTGACTGCAAGTCCAGATTTTCCGGTGAGCTGGAAAGATAATCCAATCGCCACCGATAGGCTTGCGCCAGCTCTGCCTCGCCGTCACGCCACTCAATAGTGAAGGTGTTAGAATTAAGATATCCGTTTGCGCCGGTGGGGGGCAAGGTAACAACTGGCGGTGGCGGTGCTGTTAAATCCAGGTTGTAGACGAGCTTTAAGGGCGCCGACCAGTTTCCCACCTGATCTTGGACTATGAGAGAGAAATACCATGTGCCTTCATTTTCCCTCGGGTCTTCAAGGCGATACCTAATCGACTGAGCTCTGTTTTCTCGAGTTGTAACAATCTCTTCTACCCCATTTGAAGCTGAATCCTCCGCTCTGGTAGACCACAGCCATTTGTATGAGAGGATGCCCGATGGATCGACGGGAACACGCCAGAGCAGCTCCAAATTGGTTTGACTGCCCGCGTGCGCCGAGGGGAAATTCGTCGAAATTATGGTTGGGGTGTCAACCTTTAAATCGGGACGAAGAAAGACTATCCGTTCTAATCCGCTGGCACGGTCTTGCCAGTACACATAGCTTTCTCCCTGGAATATTATCGACTTCGGATAACGCGTACTGTTCTGATCGGCAAGGGGCGCATTGCTGTCCAAAGATACTGATTCAAGGCTGTAAGCATAGGCCCCCTCGCGCCGGGCAAGCCTGATGCCGGTATCATCGAGCCATATTAGCCAGGTGTTCCCATCTATGCTCGTAATGGAGGGAAAGGCGCTGACCGTACTGCTACTTCGCCCCTGAATAACATTTTCCACAACGGTGGATGCTAGAGAACCATCGGGATTAAGAACCGCCACAGCAATGTCGGGCAGCTTCCCGGCGCTTCGCCTTTCCCAGGCAAGGAGAATCTCATTCTCTGGAGTTTTTTTCAGAAAGGCCCGCTGATTGTCCCAAATCAGAGGATCGTTTATTCCCTCCGATGGTTCAAGTAATTCGGTTAACGGGGACGCGGAGCTCCAACTCTCTCCGCTGAAACGGGTTTTGATATAGAGTTGATAAGCTTGACTGATTCCCTCCCTGAGAGTCTGGAAAACAACATATTCGTTTTCTCCATCAGCGAGATAGTAGGGGAGAAAGTTCTGTTCCAGAATACTTTGTGCGCCATCCGGATTGGGCGCGCTCCGATCGATTTCCGGATTGAGAAACAGGGTTGGACTACTCCAGTCGCGACCATCCGATGAAGAGGATGTGTAGATTGTCAGAGTCGTGTCTCGGAATCCACCACTAATCTGCGCGCGTCGAGTAAGGAAGAGCATGTAGCCGCCATCGGGGGTGCTAACAATACGGGGCGCCACTGCGACATCGGCAGCCTCATTCCCTGAAGCGATAAGATCCGTGCGTTCAAAAACTTCAATACTATTCGGCGAAGTCTGTCTATAAATTGCGACACCCGTTCGCGCTTCGGGAACAGCGATTAACAAGCGATTGTCCATCCCCACAGTAGCCGTAAAGAGGGGAATCTGCTCCAACCAGAGATAGGGAATACCTTCAGCGATGACAACCGTCTGACTATCCCAGCTGAACACATCATCGGTGAACAAGGCCTTGATGGATATGGTGGCGTCGAGGCTGCCGGGCTCGCCCTGAAATTCCTGCCAAACCAATGCCAAGCGATCGCCAACATTCAAAATTTGAGGGAATTGCCCGCCATCAGCGGCTTTCAGCACTTCAGGGAAATCCCAGTACAAGCGATCCTGAGCGAAGAGCATGCTGGGAACCAGAAAACTGAGAGTGAGGATTAAGATTACAATAAAACGGGATTGGAACCTCTGAGGTAATCTCATAGCCATGGCGCCAGTTTTAGAATCCGATCTTCAATCCGGGGATCTTTCCGGAATTGGCTGAACTCGCTTGTTATTCTGTTCAGAAGTGCTTGGCAGACAATGTAATTCTTCTGAGCGAAAAACTGATCAAAACTGTTCACGAGCGCGAGGAGTTCTGGTGGAAATGGTGGAAGCACTTCCGGTCGAACACCGAGATGTATTCTGTTTTTCCGATCGCTCGCGACTTGATTGTCAATCCAGAGGGCGAGGGCCTGGTCTAGGAGGTCTAATGCGCGTTCTGCACCATCATTTCCCAGATTGGAAAAAATGGTCCAGGCCTCGTCGCTCAAACGGCGACTTTCGGCAACTTTGGCCGGATCGAGTGGTTCGGGGCGGATTCCGGCTGCAATCTCCGCGCTGAGAATGAGACTATCGAGATTTGGGTAGGCAGGCCGTATATCCTTGAGAATGTAGAGCTCCGATACGATACCACTCTCATCATTCCGCCCTATAAGATCTTCCACATTGCCGTTGCGAATAGCAATTTGAGCTCTTTGAATAAGCTCCGCCGCGTTTCTCCCGGCCAACTCGGCATCTGTTTCCCATAGTATGCGGCTTTCAAGAAGCTGTGCTGCACGATTTCCCGGAAACACCAGGAGAACCTGATTCAATAACTCTCTCGCGGAGGTGTAAGCACGCAGTATGTCCGCGGTTCCCGGATTAGTCTCCTGCTCCAATAAACCTTCTCGATAGTAGCGATTTGCCAGATTGAGATATTGATGCATCTCGGGATATAGGGGATCGTTTGGCGCGATAATGGTTTTTCCCAGAGCATTGAGGGCATTTTCCACTCGCTGGAGCCACCCAGCAAGCTCAGGATCCTCTTTATCATAGGTATTCAGGTAGAATTCTTGCGCCTGACTGAGAACCACTTTCGCATAGGGATAGCGTCCATCTTCGTAGGCCGCCTTTCCCTCGCTAATGGCGGTTTGTTTCACATTGATAGCTATCCGGTTGCGGTCTTGTTGAGCACGATTGCGCAAAGATGTTCGCGTTTCGTTAACCCCCGAGGCCTGAGCCAAATCGATATCATTTATCCAAATCTCCAGATAGTGTTTGTCCACATCGTCCAAATCTTCGTCTACCGCATTGTAGAGATCGACGGCTCGGTTCAATTCCTCAATGTCATTATTTTGCTCACCACGGGCCACCGCGGCCTGGGCCGCCGCGATCTTTTCGGCAGCTGTATCCAGAATGCTATTGGCCTTTGATTCCGCCAGACGCGCTGCCGTGATAAAGACAACCGCATCGGCTTCTTCTTTTCTGAGACTCTCCTGTGTACTGACAACTCTCCTGAGAAGTTCTTGCGCTTGCTCCTGGAATCCCAGAAGAACTTCTGAATCGTCTAATTCAGGTTGGCGATTGAGCATTTCTTCAATGATGTCGCCAAATTCATCAATGGAATTTTCTACGTCATCCAAGGCTGTCAATGCCGGTGCAATGCGATCATTCATGGCAGTACTCGGCCGGCGCTCAGGGAGTTCTTCGTCCGAGAGAACAGGATCGCGGTTGATGAGTTCCCGAATGGGAACCAAATCAACACTAACCGCGTTGCGTACCTTTTCTTCCAGAATAGCGAAAAGAGGCTGAATGGCATTGATGAACCTATCAAGACGATTCGCCTGGAGGGTTTCCAACGCAGATGTCAGATCATTCCGCAACGCGGTATCAATGCCTTGTATATGCTCAGAAGTGGCGCCGGGCATCTGTTCCAATTCGGCATCTGTCGTGTTCCACTCTACCTGTAGCGTTTCTACACGATCAATGCCCTCCTGAATCACCGCAATATTTGCATCATCGACATTCTCAAGGCTGGGATCATCCGGCAAGTTAGTAAGCGCCAGAGTCTCTGCGAGGTTCGTCAGATCTATCCACACATCGCTGGCCGGAGCAAGATAAGCCCGATAGGCCTCCAACGCATGCAAGGTATCCGCAAATCGTGTTGATTCTGCGCTCTGCAACGAGGTGATGTATACACGCGATTCATTGAGTAATTCCAGCAATACCCTGGAAGCGGAAGAAGCATCTTCGAAATCTTCTACGGCGGAATTCCAATTCCCACCCCGATAGTTTTCTCGACCGCTTTCGAGCATTGCGGCGATTCTGATCCGCATTGTTTCAGCCAAATCCAAGAAGACCGATTTCCATTGCGTTTCCATCGCCAGGAGTATCCCCTCCTGCCCCACGTTAACAACCTCACCATGCGTTTCACCAATGCGTCCTCTCATGAATTGTATAATGCGTTCGTAGCGGAATTCTTCGGGTATCTCGTTCAATGCGGCATTGAGGTCTAACCTGTGTTCATTCAGTTTGTCGGTGATTTCTATCACCATCAATATATCGTCCTCATAAACAGGGAGTACAGAGATGATACTGTTCACGGCGTTCTGCCATCTCTCTATGGGAGAGCTTTGAACAATCGATAACTGGGCAGCCTTTACACTTTCCAATCGGACCGAACTCACTTCCCATTGATCCAAAGCGGAATTGAGCAAATCAATAGTCGCCTCACCTTCCAATCCAACCGTGCTATACGCCTCTTTTACTATTTCCTCTCGTTGTGGATCGTTTTCGTAAGCGAGAAAGTCAGACTGGCCCAGGGCGCGACGAATATAGTTGCTATAGGGTTCGGTATACCGCCTATCAGGCACATTCTCGTCTCGAATAAAGCCCTGTCTGTATTCGGCTATCGCGGCGCTGTATTCACCAGAATCCAATAGGCGATTGCCCGCGTCGAAAAACATATCACGAATGCTGTTGTTGATAGACTTGCTGATGGCGTTGATAGCCAATATGAGTTTATTCAGTGTATTTCTATTCGGTTCTGTATCAAGACTTTTAACCAAAGTGATAGCGGCGGCCACTTTAGAATGATCACCCTCCTCAAGAGCGGCAATAATCTCGGCAAATTGGTCGTCAATTTGCTTTTTTTCATTCAGAATGCTCAAAATCTCCTTTTGAACACGCCCGATCTGCTCCGGATCGTATCGTGCGATGGCAATTAAAATTTCGATAGCCTCATCCAATCGGCCATCCAGTCGCAATGCTTCGGCCTTTTTTAACTCATCTTTGGGATTATACCCTTCTGATGAATCACCGGCGGCATAGAGTGGTAAAGACATCAAGGCGAACAGGAGGATGAGCGGGAGAACCCCTAGCCCTCCCCTTGTTGAGATTTTTACTACCACCAATCTACGCCTATCGGATCCTCACTTGAAATTCCATTGACAATCGAAAATACTCCCTAAAGCCTGACTGACATTCACTCGATCATATAGTTAGTCGATCACATACATAGTATATCGGCACTATCCAAGTCCCAACAAATTGCTGATCAATAGCTGAAATAAGAGTAGAAAAACTGGGAATTTGAATAATTTGGTGCTATACTGTAGATGCGTATGAAACGACCAATTTTACTATTGGCAATTTTGCAGCTCAGCATGGTTTTATGGTCCGAAGCGAACGATGCGTATTCGTCAGTATCTGAAAGCTTCGGGTTAGACTCTCATGCGGGTCAGAACTCCTTTCTCAGCCTCATTGTGCCTGGCGGCGGCAAATACGAGGGGATGGCCACGGCACACAGCGCTGTGGCTTTGGATGGGGGGTATCTGGAATCCAATCCCGCGGCCGGTTCTTTCCTTCCTTCAACGACATTGAGTTTTGCCCACATAGATTGGATTGCCGATTCCGCTCTCGAAACAATTTCCTACACTTTCCGGCCGGAAAGCAATGAAAACATCGGGCTTGGTTTTAGCACGAAATTCTTTCATATCCCATTCACCGGATACAACGATTGGGGCTCCCCGTACAACAGATATGATCGCGCGGCGGTTGGATGGTATACCGAAATGATTGCCACGTCGGGTTTTTCTTATAATTTCCTGCGGAGTTTCTATTTTGGCGGCATCTCCGTCGGCACTGCTTTCAAAGTTGGCTATCGAGGAGTGAGCGCGTCCTTGGAACCCAACCAAAGCGCCATAAGCCTTATGGGGGATTTCGGCATAATGACACAGTTCAATTTTCTTAAAACTTATGCCGCTCGAGACATGAACTGGGGCGCCGGATTGGTGCTCAAAAATCTTGGCGCCGAATTTATCGAGAATGCCGATCCCCTGCCCACCTATGTCAGTGCGGGACTGTCCTACAAACCTCTCAGGCCACTGACTCTCGCATTGGATTTCAATTTCCCGTTCAATCTTGATAGTAAAGCTGCTGAAAAACTTGGCATCGCGTTGGGCGTGAATGCCGAGATTTCCTCTTTTCTCTCCGCTCATACCGGAGTACTTCTCAAAACCGGCAAACCTCGATTCGCTTTGGGGGCCGATATCAACTTGAAAAACTTCACGGTTCAGACCAATTACACCCTCGATCTTAGCAGCCGATTGGAGCTTTTCGACCGAGTGAGCATCGCCATTAAAATCGATCTGGATACGGTGAGGCAGTTCATTGTGAGAGACGATGCCCAGGAATTATATCTGAAAGGCTTGGAATTTTATGCTGAGGGCAATCTCGAAACTGCCGCTGAGTATTTCAAAAATAGCCTCCTCATCGATCCCACCTTCACTCCGGCAGAAGAAATGCTGCAGAGGGTAAATATCTCCTTGGAGCTTGACGCGGAACTCCGAAAAACGCTTTTCCAATAGCCCCAATGCATGTGAGAGAGTAGCTGCGAGGGATTTCTGTTGGCAATCTATTTCAAATCTTGCCTCATCCTTGTATAATCATCTGCGAAAAATGACATAGCCCGAGGCCAATATGCCGGATAGTGGACAGGATAGGCGGAGCAACAACACCCTGCGGGATTTCATCAACCGTTTGGAGAAATGGTCGGCGGACAAACCACCAACACCATCAGAACTCAGAGCGCTTCAAAGAAATACCCGTCTCCGCGGTATTGATAAGAATCAGCTTGAAATTCTATCTAAGAGGCATATCAGTCGTGCGCGAGTAGCGCTGACAGAGGAAAACTACAACCTGGCCATTGCCGAATTTACACGGGCTTCTCAGTTCAGCCCTCGTAATTCCCGTCCTCGAGTGGAACTTGCAGAAGCTTATCTGCAGCGGTCCCTGGCAGAAGGCTACGAACGCACCGATAGAATGCTAGCTATCAGGTTGGCCAAAAAAGCTCTGGCACTCAACCCCTGGGATGGCAATGCCATGAATTTCCTAAAAGAATATCAGCAAATGAATTCCGCTTTCCTGGCAATATCATTCCGACGCAATCTCATCCCCATTATTCTATCAGTATTGCTAATCACAATGGGTTGGTGGCAGCGTGATTGGCTGGTAGGACTTTTTGAAAGGGTTTCTAGCACTCCGAGTCTTTCTTCGCAAGTTACCAGCAGTGAAATCACTCATTCCCGAACAGTTCCGGTAAAAACCAGCGGCCTTACCGGAAATAATTTAAACCTCGAACTCGTCTCCGCGTCGGTGGGACGTATCAATGAGGCCTCTTATGTCGATTTCCGGGGGCGGCTGCATGTCATTGAGAATTCTTTGGGTGCCCTGAAACTTCTCATCAGAGGTCGGGATACTCAAGAAAACACCGTTTTCACATTGCCTTGGAAAGTGCGGGACAGCGAATCGCCCATACTGATACCTGGAGATAGTCAAAGTCTAGCGACTTTTCGCTGGCTGGCAGTTTCTGAAGAATCGGTCCAATTGCTGGAAATTTCGCCCTTTGAGGTTGAAAATTCTACAACCATACCACTATTCACCATGTCAACTCCCGAAATCGTATGGGATAGCATACGCCCCGACGAATCGGCCATTGAGGCGGAAATAAGAAATTTTCAGGCCATTGAAGCCTATGACCGACAGGTGTTGCACATGGATTTAGCAGTGAAAAACACCGGTGTTGTTGAGTTTACTGAACTCACTTTGGGAATATCAGTGGGGCCGGATTTGAATGAACACCCGTTCCAGGCCGTCTCACGAATGGAAGCCCCATTGAGGCGGGGTGAACGGCGGGTCTGGCCGCTTGTTATGGGCGTACCCCTTGAAGTTGATTTGTCCAGAAGATTGATTACACTGCGGGTGAAGAATGCCCAAAGTTAATCGATCACTTAATGGGCCTGCTGATAGAGGCGTATCATGTGTGCAAATGGTGAGTTTTCCCTCTTCAGTTCTCGGCTGCCGCGCGTTATCTTGCAAAGGCTCAATCCCAACTCTCGGGCAATTGTTCTCTGAGATATCCCTTTCTCAATGAGACGCACAAGAGTCCATCTGGATGAGATATCCTTGACTTCATTCTCAGTAAGCAGGCTTCTTAAAAAGGACTTGATCAGATGCGGATCGTCCGCTTCTGCTAACGCGGAAGAAAGCTCGTTCAGCGAATTTAGATCGATATCTTCATACATACTGTTTTCACTATAAATTTCACCCATCTGGGGCGTCAATCGGTAGGGGATTCTCTAGACAGAGTGCTACCAGGAGGGATAGCATGGAAAAGGGAATTGTGTATTCCAATCTCATCCGGTAAAAAAATCGCAGGGATATCAATATGAAGCACTGCTTGGTGATTATGGCGGCCGGCATGGGCAGCCGATACGGTGGTATAAAGCAAATTGACCCCATGGGGCCCAGCGGCGAAATAATTCTTGACTACTCAGTTCATGATGCCCTTAAAGCGGGTTTTTCCCGTGTGGTTTTCATTATCAGAAAAGACATTGAGAAAGCTTTCCGAGACACTGTTGGCACACGTTTCAAGGGCGTTATCGATGTCGATTATGTTTTTCAAGAACTCGACGATCTACCCGAAGGTTATTTCCTACCGCCTGGCAGAGAAAAACCCTGGGGAACGGGACAGGCCATTCTGGCCTGCCGGAATACGGTCAATGAGCCTTTTGTTGTTATCAACGCGGACGATTTCTACGGTTATGAGGCCTTCGCGCACAGTATCGCGGGGCTGGAATCGCTAAGCCGAAAGCACTTAAGCGGGTTTCTGGTAGCCTATCGTCTCGGCAACACCTTGAGCCCTCATGGCTATGTAACAAGAGCTGTCTGTGAATTAGTCGGCGAGAATATTTCTCGCATAACCGAACGTATGAAAATCGGTAGAAATGAAGATGGTTTCGTGGAGTACCAGGACGAAACGGGCCGCCACCCCATAGCCGATGATGTGCTCGCTTCCATGAATTTCTGGGGATTTTCTCCAGCTCTTTTTGAAAATCTGCAGCCGCGATTTGAGAGATTCTTGGAAGAAAATGGAACAAAGATGAAAACGGAATTCCTTATTCCCACAGAAGTGGATGCGATGATTCATTCGAATCAAATAAGCATCAAAGTGCTCAAGACGAAAGGATCGTGGTTCGGAGTTACCTATCCTGAAGATAAGAGAGCTGTCAAAGCCTCCCTTCAGTCTCTTGTTGAACAGGGCGTCTACAGCTCCCCCCTTTGGTAATTCCAGGAACGGGATGTATATGATGAGCCAGCATGATGAGACAGTGAAAAACCTCATTGAGCGTCTTAAATTGATTCGCCATCCCGAAGGGGGATGGTATCGGCAAACCTATGTTTCCGACACTCTTATTCCAACCTCTCCTGGCCCCAGTCAAAGGGGTTCCAGGCCACTGGCAACATCAATCTATTTCCTGTTAACCAACGACTGTTTTTCGGCTTTTCACCGTTTACTATCGGACGAAATGTGGTATCACCATTCCGGCGATGCATTGCGAATTGAAATAATACATAGCACTGGACGCTATGAAAGCGCTCTGATAGGTCCCGCGAACCGAGGATTTGAATCCCAGTTCTGTGTTCCCGCCACAAGTTGGTTTGCCTCGTGTGTCGATGATGGGGGGCATTGGGGCCTTGTTGGATGCTCGGTGTTTCCGGGGTTCGACTTTCAAGACTTTGAACTGGCCGATTATAATGAACTCTCCGCCCGGTACCCTGAGCATAAGGAGTTGATCAGAGCGTTCACCCGATGATAGATGCCTCCTTAATGGCATAGTTGTTGTGTCTGCTTAAGCATGCCACCAAGCTCAGGGTGAGAGGCGCTTGCGATCACGGGGGAAGAGGGTTGCCTCCTTGATATTGGCTAAACCGAGAATCTTCTGTGTTAGACGTTCAAGCCCGATGGCGAATCCTCCATGTGGTGGGCAACCGTACTTGAAAATATCAGGATAGGAACCCAGGTCGGCCTCTTTCATACCGAACTTGGAGAGTGCTTCGCGCAACAGCTGATACTCGTTGATACGCCTCCCACCGGTGGTGATTTCCAGTCCCCTGAATAGCAGATCAAAACTCATGGTTTTCCGCCCGAGGGGTTGGGTGTAGAATGGCCGTTTACGTCTGGGGAATTCATTAACAAAAACCATGGCGATACCATGTTCCTTTTGAGCCCAGTCGCACAGGATTCCTTCGGCCTCCGGATTGATTTCAGTGACAAGCTTGCCGGTTGCTTGTTTGACAATCGCCTTTGCTTCATCATGTGTCACAATGGGAATTCCAGAACAGCTTTCCGAATCGGGTACATCGGCATCCCAAGCGCTGAGATCGGCCCAATTCTCCCTACGAATTGTTTCGAATAAATAAGCCATGAAACGCCGTTCTATTTCAATCAGAGGTTTCTCTGAATCAATAAATCCCATCTCGATATCGAGTGAAACGTATTCGTTGATATGCCTTGGCGTCTCGTGTTTTTCGGCGCGATAGGCGTGTCCGATTTCAAAAACTCTTTCAAAACCCGCGGCAACCATAGCTTGCTTGTAGAGCTGAGGCGACTGGGCAAGGTATGCGGTCTTACCAAAATAGTCCATGGAGAACAGGTTTGTTCCACCCTCCGATCCCCCCCCGATAATTTTGCTGGATTTTATCTCCGTAAAGCCTTCCGAGCGGAAAAAATCCCCAAAGGCCTTGATGCAACTGTCCTGAACACGGAAAATGGAGAGAATTTTCGGATTGCGCAGGCTTATCATCCGATTATTCAGAATCGCTTCCAAACTCAGCCCTTCCGGATCTTGATTAATCGATATCGGCAGATTGGGCGCCGCCTCCGCTATGGTATCGAATCCTTCCATGGCTATTTCATATCCGCCGGGGGCCCTGTCATTGGCAACGACTTTGCCACGCACACGCACAACAGATTCTAAAGGCAGCGGGAAAACCTTGTCGCTAACAACCTGAATTTGCCCCGAACGATCTCTGAGAATGATGAAAATGACACCACCGAGATCTCGTATTCGATGAATCCATCCAGAAAGTTCAACGGATTTTCCAACCTTTTTCAACGCGTCCGAGGCCAGAGTTCGTTCCATATATGGGTTCCTTACCAACATGTCGTATGAATTCACACCATACTAGCAGAACAAGGCGGAAGCGAACAGACCGGACATTGTGGATATGGGGCTAGGTGGCACTCGAGAGTTTCTCATCGAGAATGCGGCTAGAGAGCTTTGGAGCGGCCCTGCTATTCGATGCCTGCATCACCTGACCCATGAGCCATCCCCGCTGCCGCGTGTCCCCTGAACGAACAGACTTCACAACTTCCGGATGAGCCGAGAACACCTGATCTACCAGGCTGCTGATTTCCTCAGGATTGTTGATTTGCCACCACCCCTCCCTCTCAATAATGGCTAAGGGGTCCTTATCCTCTTCGAAGATCTTCATCAGAACCTTTTTTGCTATTTTCCCACTAATTCGCCCCTCATCAATCAAATTGAGCAGGGATGAAAGCCTGGAAGGACTCAGAAAACTCCTTTCGAGCGAAAGATTGTTCCGGTTGAGCATTTTTCTGACATCGGAGGACAGCCACGCGGCAACCTGCCTATGGGACGTGCCTGCCTGAACCGTTTCCTCAAAAAAATCGGCGGTAAATGGATCGTCATGGATGAACTCGGCCTGCTGAGGGGCAATATCGTAATCAGATATCAGGCGCCTCTTACGGGCCAGCGGAAGTTCTACCATGGACGATTCAACCCGGGCAAGAAATGCTTCATCCGGAGAAAAGGGTGGTATATCGGGTTCGGGGAAATAACGGTAGTCATCGGCCACTTCCTTCCGCCGCAGCGCTTCGGTAATATCTTTGTTTTCGTTCCAGAGACGAGTCTCCTGGGTAAGAATGCCGCCGGTATCGATGATATCAGCTTGTCTGAGTATTTCATAATTGAGCGCCTGTCTCACAAAACGTGGTGAATTCATATTCTTAAGCTCCACCTTGGTGCCAAGGCCCTTGCCGGGAAGATTGATTGAGATGTTGGCATCGCATTTCATCGAACCTTCCTCCATATTGCCATCACTCACACCCAAATAACGGACTAATCGCTGAAAGTCCCTCAAAAATGCCTCGGATTCCTCACCGGAACGGAGATCGGGTTCACTGACAATCTCCAGAAGCGGATAGCCGGCCCGATTAAAATCCAGCAAGGTGACATCGCTGGCATGAATCATCTTCCCGGCATCTTCTTCCAGGTGAACATCATGAATTCGAATATCGCGTGTTTCGCCATTCGGTAATTCCGCTTCCATGTACCCACTCTCTCCAATGGGCTGGTCAAACTGGGAAATCTGATAGTTCTTCGGCATGTCCGGATAAAAATAGTTTTTCCTGGCAAAACTGGTTTCTTCGGAAAGGTGACAGTGAAGTGCCTTGGCCACCAAGTACCCCTGTTCCAGGGATTTCTGATTCACCATCGGCAATGTTCCAGGATAACCTAAGCACACCGGGCAGACATTGGTATTGGGGTCTTCCCCGTATTGCGCCTTGCAAGAGCAAAACATTTTGGATTCACACTTCAGATGAATATGGATTTCGAGTCCGATGAACACATCATATTGGGGGTGAACTCTCATAAAAGGCTCTCAATCTCCAGGGATCCTGGGGCCGATATCAGCGGAAACGCATCCTGGAAGGAACGGGCAGCCTGAAACAGATGGCTTTCAGCAAAAGCTGGCGTCATCAGTTGCACCCCTGTCGGTAGTCCCAGGGTATTGCCGGTGGGAATCGAAAGCGCAGGCAGGCCGGCAAGATTAGCCAAACAGGTGAAAACGTCAGCCAACCTTTGCTGGTAGTCATCCATTCCCTTCTCGCCCCTAGGAAATGCTTGGGTAGGGAACACGGGCATGAGCATCAGACTATTGTTCTTAAATACCTCATTCAACTCATTACGAATAAGGGTTCGTATTCTCTGGGCCTTGCCGTAGTATTCCTTCTGAAAACCGGATCGAAGAACATAGGTACCTAAAAGAACTCGCAGTTTCACCTCGTCTCCGAATCCCTCATGACGCGCCTTGCGCATCAATTCGACTGGATTCTCGGCATAATCCGGTGTATAACCATAACGGATTCCGTTGTATCGGGCCAAATTAGCACTGGCTTCGGCCGTTGCTATCGTATAATAGGCGGGCACTATGAAGTCGAACGACGAGAGTCTGACGGTGCTGAGCGTAACTCCGGTGTTTTCCAATGCCTCAGCAGCCCGTTTATAGGAATCAGCAATCGCCGCATCCAGTATGTCATGCTCAAACTCCAACAGGACAGCCTTTTTGTGATGGATCTTTGGTTTCACGGGGCTCAATGTGCTCTGGTCGCGATTATCGCGAGATGACATGATGTTGAATGCCCTTTCCAACAGATCAATATCGGCACTCATGCAGCCAATCACTTCAAGGGATGAGGCATAGGCGGTGAGTCCATAGCGAGAAACAGTGCCATAGGTCGGTTTGAGACCGTAAACACCGCAGAAATTGGCCGGTTGCCTCACCGATCCGCCAGTATCGCTGCCCAAAGACAGGGGGACCAAGCCCGCGGCAACCGCGGCGGCGCTCCCACCGCTTGACCCTCCGGGAACCCGTGTGTAGTCCCATGGGTTCACTGTCGTCGCTAAGGCAGAATGTTCATTGGATGAGCCCATGCCAAACTCGTCCATATTTGTCTTCCCAACCACCACCGCCCCGGCCTTTTCCAAACGATCCACCGCCGTTGAAGTATACGGGGCAACAAGGTTTCTGAGCAACTTAGATCCACAGGTTAACGGACGACCTTTCACCGCGATGTTGTCTTTGATGGCCATGGGAATGCCTGAGAGAGGCCCCTCTCTGATGGGACGGCCCTCCGGATCATCAGGATTGAAGCTGAGAAAACTCCCTATCTTAGCATCAATCTCTTCAACGAGCTTGGAATATCGATTTCTCTGAACAGGCTCTCTGAGCACATCATACCAGAGTTCATGTTTTCCAGACATGGAAACCTCGTTATAGAACGTTGGGAATAAGGAAAAAGTTATCCTCTGATTCTGACGAAGCAGCGACTAAGTCATCGACAGCATCAAAAGCATCCACCCCATCCTCGCGAACCCGGTTACCCTGAGCCAGCGCGTGAGTGGTCGGTTCGAGATGATCGACATGGGCACGAGACATCACATGAAAGAGTTCGCGCATGCGCTCGGCTTCTCGCGCGAGTCTGAGCGCTTCGGTATCATTCAGTTTTAATCGGGCGAGTTCAGCTGTCATCGCCCATTCATCTTGCGCGCGCGCCATGGAGTTTTATACATGCGTCGAAGCGGACTGTCAAGAACGGCAAGGGAGCAATGCCCCCTATGCCGTTACTTTCATTGACGCAGGTTCGGCAGCGGCTAAGCGTCCATGTTGAAGGGCACTATCCACCGGAGGGCTTATGAGTTCGGCGTTGGCGCCGGGGATCGAGCCTAATCAATCGAGTAGTATTGAACCTGATAGAGTAAATAGTTGTTCGATTCTATAAACCACAACGCACATTTATGGCCATTCTCAAAAATAATCCGCACGGTGGTATAACCGCTTCCTTCATCAATCTCGAAATCATAATCACCATCTTGAAGA
>Ga0066192_1000020_pt1 | contig 39296 bp, 35 predicted proteins | sample WorMetvacBELIZE1_FD_58707 | JGI IMG/M metagenome (GOLD analysis project Ga0066192, IMG submission 58707) | Marine gutless worms symbiont microbial communities from Max Planck institute for Marine Microbiology, Germany - Olavius vacuus BELIZE.1... | ecosystem: Host-associated > Annelida >... | reverse complement strand
CGGCGCGAACACCTGGAGCGCAAAACGACAGGATGTCGTTTTAGCCTTCGAGGCGGCCCGGCGGGAGGAGGCAGGAAGCCGACGATTAGAGGGTGAGAGTCCTCTTCCGGGCAACCGTAAACCTTATAGAATCGGTGGTTTTGACTCCGGGGAAAAGGTCACTCCGAATCGTCATAACCCATAATTCGCCACTCCGACGGGGGCATTCCGGTTTTCTTCCGGAATAGCCGGGAGAAGTAGTACTGGTTGTCGAAGTTCATCTGTGTCGCCACTTCCTTGATGGATAAGGATCGGTCCAGCAGGAGTTCTTTCGCCCGGTGTATGCGGAGCTTGAGGAAATACTGGTATGGGGTGAGTCCGGTATAATCCTGGAACAGGTCCAGAAGGCGCTGGTAGGATATTCCGATTTCCAGGGCAATATCTCCCACCTCAATACTGTCTTCCACATGCATGCGCATAATGGACCGGGCTGTTTCCACATATTCACTTTCTTCATGGGTTGTTTTCGCCCGGATTTCACAGGCATGGACATGGGCCAGCAGCTGGAGCACGAGGGCTCCCAGCAGAACCTGGAATCCCGGCGGCTGCTGCCGGCAGAGCTGGATGATCTGTTCAAAATCCGCCATAACGTCCTGGTTCAGGCCGATGTTATGAACGGGTTTGTCGGCAGAGATGATTCCGTTTTCGTACAGTCGGTTGGCATGGTGTCCGGCGAATCCGACCCAGTATTCGTGCCAGCCTGTCTCCGGATCCGGGCTGTAGGCGTGGCGGACGCCGGGAAACAAAAGAAACAGGTCGCCGGCTTTGATCGATTTCCTAGACCGGTCCGGGCCCTCATACCAGCCTTTTCCCGAACTGATGTACACCGCCTGGAACTCCATCAGGATACGACCGGTTGCCACCGTGTCGGCGTATGCCTTGGGATGGGACTCGGGCTGCGGGGGATAGGTTGATCCCGCCGGTGTCTGGGAATACCCTGCGTCGTTGCAGTAGATTTCCCAGCGCTCGGCTTCTTTGTTCACCGGCAGGTAGCGGGAGAAACTGTGAATCTGATTAATCATTAAAAAAGTATATCACAAACAGGAAATATGTCCATTCATTTCCTGTCAGGTGGGATGTATTGTGTGTGGTAGAGGAGACGATCAGACCATGACCGGCCAGGAAAAACTCAATGTCGGGCTGTTTGGAATCGGTTTGGACACGTATTGGCCACAATTCGCCGGACTGAAAGAACGTCTTGAAGGCTACCAGCGAGAAATCGGTGGAATTGTCGGTGGAACGAATTCGGTGAATCTAATCGATGGTGGACTTGTCGACAATCCTGAGCGCGCGCGATCGGTCGGCGTATTATTCAAACAGAAACAGGTTGATATATTATTTTTGTATATCTCCACCTATGCCCTGTCATCGACGGTCATTCCGGTCGCTCAGATAACTGGAGTTCCCATTGTCGTCCTGAACATACAACCTGTCTCGGCCATCGACTACGAGTCATTCAACAGGTTGGGCGATCGCGGACTGATGACCGGGGAATGGCTGGCTCATTGCCAGGCCTGCTCAGTTCCCGAAATCGCGAACGTGTTCAACCGGGCGGGTATCCAATACCGGGTATTGACCGGATACCTCGGCGAATCCCGGACGACTGAAGAACTGAAGTCCTGGGTCCGCGCCGCCGTTACAGCGAAAACCATGCGTTCCAACCGCCTCGGGATTATGGGCCACTACTACGCGGGAATGCTGGATGTCTATACCGACCTGACCCGTCAAATCGCCACCCTGGGCGGCCATATCGAACTGGTGGAAATCGATGAGCTGGCTGAAATCCGCTCTGGTGTAACCGAAGCTGAAATTTCCTGGAAGGTCGAGGAGTTCCACGAGGCCTTCGCCGTATCTGAAGAGTGTGACCAAGAGGAGATCATCCGGGCTGCGCAGACTTCGGTCGCCCTGGACAAGCTGGTAGAGCGTCGGAATCTGGGATTGCTGGCCTACTATTATGAAGGAGCAACCGGCTCCAAGCACGAAAACATCATCACATCCGTCATCGCCGGCAACACCCTGCTCACCGGACGCCATGTTCCCGTCGCGGGGGAATGTGAAGTCAAAAATGCCCAAGCCATGAAGATAATGGACAGCCTCGGAGCCGGAGGCTCCTTCTCGGAGTTTTACGCACTGGATTTTGACGACGACATTGTGATGCTGGGCCACGACGGACCGGGGCATTTCGAAATCGCCGAAGGTGATGTCGGACTGGTACCCCTTCCGGTCTATCACGGTAAACCCGGCAACGGACTTTCCATCCAGATGACGGTCAAACATGGACCTGTCACTCTGCTGTCGGTCTGCGAAGGACCGGAGGGTGTGTTCTTCCTTGTGGCCGAAGGAGAGAGTGTTCCCGGTCCGATCCTGAACATCGGAAATACCAACAGCCGCTACCGTTTCTCCATCGGCGCCCGGGACTTCATTGAAAAATGGTCCCGATTCGGACCGTCCCACCACTGTGCCATCGGTGTGGGCCATGTGGCATCGGAAATCGAAAAGATCGGCAGCCTGATGGGCATTCCCTACCACCAGGTCCGCTAAGGAGGCAGGAACCATGCTGCGAGTCGGATTCACCATGCAACTCTATGACGGCTGTGAAGAGGAATACAAGAAGCGCCATGACGAATTATGGCCGGAGCTTGCCAGGGAACTTGCCGACGCAGGCGTCCGCGATTACGTGATTTATCTGGACCGGTCCACCAACACTCTTTTTGCCAGCCAGAAAGTAACCGAACACAACAGCGCCGATAAGTTGCCCGGAAAGGAGATTGTCCGAAAATGGTGGTCCTATATGGCGGACCTGATGGAAACCAATCCCGACGGCTCCCCGGTGGTGAGGGAGCTGGTGGAAATGTTCTATCTCGACTAGTCCAAGGAGTAGACGGTGTCAGAGACCCTTTTGGAACTGATAGATATCACCAAGACTTTCCCAGGTGTCAAAGCTTTGGACGGCGTCAAGTTCGATCTGCACTTGGGCGAAATTCATGGCCTGATGGGGGAGAACGGAGCCGGCAAGTCGACGTTTATCAAGATTATCACCGGTGTCCACCAGCCGGATAAAGGTGAAATTCGACTCGATGGGAAATCGATACGCTTCCCCACCCCGATGGATGCCCAACGCTACGGTGTTGCCGCCATCTACCAGCATGTAACCTGCTATCCGGACTTGACGGTTACGGAAAACATATTCATGGGCCACGAGAAGTTGCGGAAGTTTTCCCGGCGCCTCGACTGGACGCGGATGCACGCCGAAGCCCAGAATCTCCTGGATCAGCTGGACGCCGGATTCCAGTCCCAGATACGAATGGGGGATATCTCTGTCGCCCGACAGCAGATCGTCGAGATCGCCAAGGCCCTGTCCACCGATGCCAAGATCATCATCATGGACGAGCCCACCGCCGCTCTAACCCAGCATGAAAGCAAAGAGCTCTACCGTATTACCGAATCCCTCCGGAACCACGGAGTTTCGGTCATTTTCATATCCCATCGTATTGAGGATATCGAGCGTCTGGCCGATCGGATCACTGTTTTCCGGGATTCCCGATATATCGGAACCTGGCCGGTGGACGAAATTGATCAGGAGAAACTGATTGTCGCGATGGTCGGACGGGAAATTACCCAGATGTATCCCGAACGGAACAACAGCCCCGGCGAGGAAGCGTTGCGCGTCGAAAACCTGACCCGGATCGGATACTTCCGAGATGTGAGTTTTTCCCTCCGTCGCGGTGAAATCCTGGCCCTGACCGGTCTGGTGGGCGCCGGCCGGACAGAGGTCTGCGAAGCCATTTACGGTATTGCGCCCCTGGACTCCGGCAGAATCTACCTTGAGGGAAAGCGGGTCCACCTGTCTGGTCCTGTGGATGCCCAGACCGGCGGTCTGGCGCTTCTGCCGGAGGACCGGCAGAAGCAGGGACTCATCCTGGAATGGGAAATCGGCAAGAATATCACCCTTCCGGCCCTGAAGACCTTTTCCAATCGTTCCTGGATGGATCCGGAAAAGGAAGCTGAAGAAGCCGGCCGGTTGGCAACGAAGCTGGCGGTCAAAGCTCCGACGATCTTCGCTAAGGCATCGACGCTGTCGGGGGGTAACCAGCAAAAAGTGGTATTCGCCAAGCTGCTGACCCGGGACCTGAAGCTGATTATTCTCGACGAACCGACCAAGGGTGTTGATATAGGGGCCAAGGCGGCAATCTACGAAATCATCAAAGATCTGGCCGGCGAGGGATACGCGATCATTCTCATATCGTCGGAAATGCCGGAGGTCCTCGGCATGAGTGACAGGATTGTCGTTATGAAACAGGGCCATGTCACGGCCGAACTCGTTACCGGCCAAACCAGCCAGGAAGAAATATTGAACGCCGCGATGGTAGCCGAGGTCAGACATGAGTAAAAAAACCCTGAATCAGCGAGCGCTCTTGCAGCCTGAACAGCTCCGAGAGCTGGGACTGCTGTTATTCATTATCGTCATCGGATTGTCAGTTCAGCTCCGCAATCCGGTGTTCCTGACTGTGACCAATATCACCGCGTTGTTCACCAACACGGCGATACTGGGAATCCTCGCGGTCGGGATGATGCTGGTCCTGGTCACCCGGGGCATCGACCTCTCCATCGGGGGCATCATCGCCTTCTCCGGAATGGTGACGGCCTTGACTGTCGCCCGCTACCCGGGTCTTCCGCCACTCATCGCCATCCTGGAAGGCGCCGTCATCGGTATGGTCTTCGGTGGCTTATCCGGCATCCTCGTGGCCCGATTCGACGTGCTGCCCATCATTGCCACATTGGGAATGATGAATGTTGTCCGGGGCCTGACCTACGTGGTATCCGGCGGGCAGTGGGTCAGTTCCTATCAAATGTCCGACAGCTTCAAAGCCATTGCCACCGGGAGGTTCCTGGGAATCAACAATCTGATCCTCATAGCCGTTGTCATCTACATCGTCGCGGCCTATTTCATCCGGCATACCCGGGTCGGACGGAGGATATACGCGGTGGGATCCAATCCCGAGGCCGCCGAGATTTCCGGCCTGCCCAAGAAGCGGCTTATCTTCCTGGCCTACCTCATAATGGGTGGTCTGTCGGGACTCGCCGGTGTCCTGTGGGTCGCCAAGTTCGCCTCCGCCCAAGGCAATACAGCCATCGGATACGAACTCAATGTCATCGCAGCCTGCATTCTGGGCGGAGTCAGCATCGCCGGCGGTGTGGGCCGGATATTTGGCCTCATTCTGGGAACTGTCCTCCTGGGAATCCTGAACAATGCCCTTCCACTGATCAACGTTTCGCCCTTCTGGCAGATGGGTATTCAGGGAATCGTCATACTTGCGGCTGTCATCACCAACGTCCTGGTTCGGCGGAATACCGAACGTAATGCCTTGCGCCGGAGGGCCATATGAGCGAAGTTCAGACTATCGGCATACGGAAACCATGGAGCTGGAAGGAGTATTTCCTACAGTGGGAATGGCTGCTTGTCCTGGTTCTCATAGCGGTTTTCGTCGTCAATTCCCTGATTTCACCTTATTTCATGACGGTCTATTCATTAGTTCAGACTCCGTCGACCTTCCTAGACAAGGCCTTCATCGTATTCCCGATGACAATGGTGATCATCCTGGGACGGATCGATATCTCCGTGGCCTCCACGGTCACGCTGTCTGCGGTGATCATGGCGGTCGGCTACAATGCCGGAATTCCCATGCCCGTCGCCATGGTGATATGCCTGTTGGTGGGAACCGTCGGCGGCGCCCTGAACGGCCTGCTGCTGGTTAAATTCAAAGAGCTTTCCCATGTCATCGTCACCCTGGCTACCATGATTATCTACCGGGGCATCGCCTACATCATCCTGGGCGACCAGGCTTCCGGCGGTTTTCCCGACTGGTTTTCCTTCCTGGGCTGGGGTTCCATTGCCGGTATCCCGTTCATCTTGATCGTCTTCACTGTGGTGGCTGTCATCTTCGGACTGGTTCTGCACAAAACCCGCTTCGGTCGTTCCATCTACGGTATGGGTTTCAATTCAACGACTTGTGAGTATTCCGGACTGAGAACGGGTCGCGTCACCCTGATCGTATTCACATTGGTGGGACTTATGTCGGCTATAACCGCCCTGTTCCTCACCTCACGGATGGGGAGCACCCGTCCGAACGTCGCCACCGGATATGAACTGGAAGTCATCACCATGGCAGCTCTGGGAGGCGTGAGCACCAGTGGCGGCATCGGTAAGATCGGCGGTCCCATCCTGGCGGTCTTCATAATCGGATACCTGAGCTACGGCATGGGCCTAGCCAACATCCAGGCCCCCGTCGTCCTCGTGGCAATCGGGCTGTTGCTCATCGTATCAGTCCTGGCCATGAAGGCTCGGGTATCGTCCCAAAAACGAAAAACAACAATGTAGCGTTGCTACTGAGGTTGAAAAAATCGAAGGAGGTCTTTTGATGAAAAAGACGACTTTATTGCTGATCGTGTTGGCCATGGCTCTCGTTCCTGCGACCATGACCTTCGCCACAGGGACCGAAGAGGACGGAGTGGAACGCCACGCGTTCATCTTCAAGAACACCGGCAATCCCTATGGCGACAAGCAGATGCAGGGATTCGCCGACGGTATTGAGGAGATGGGCCTTGAGGCCATCACCCGGGCTCCTGATCAGCCCACCGCAGAAGCACAGATCCAGATCATCGAGCAGCTGATCGCCCAAAAAGTGGATTCCATCAGCATCACCGGCAACGATTTCGACGCCCTGCAGCCCGCTCTACTGAAAGCCATGGACGTCGGTATCACTGTGCTGTCCGCTGACTCCGCCGTCAATCCGGAGAGCCGCATCACCCACATCAACCAGGCTGACTCGGAGATGATCGGACGCACCCTGATCCAGGCTGCCTACGAAATGGCCGACGGTGCCGGTGAAATCGCCATACTGTCGGCGACCAGCCAGGCATCCAACCAGAATCTCTGGATTGAATGGATGAAGAAGGAACTGGAAGAGAATCCCGGCAAGTATGCCGACCTGAAACTGGTTCGTGTCGCCTACGGCGACGACCTGCGCGACAAGTCCGTCAGCGAGACTGAAGGACTGCTGCAGAGTTTCCCGAACCTCGAAGTCATCATTGCCCCGACCACCGTCGGTATCGCGGCTGCGGGCCGGGTCATCACCGACCGCGGACTGATCGGCCAGATCGACGTGACCGGCCTCGGACTGCCCTCCGAAATGGCCGAGTACATTGAGAACGGCGCCTGTCCGTATATGTTCCTCTGGAATCCCATCGATGTGGGCTACCTTACTGCCTACGCCGCTGTGGCGGCATCCCGGGGAGAACTGAGCGGAACCGTCGGGGAATCCTTCTCGGCCAGTCGGCTGGGAGACTTCACCGTGGTACAAGCCGGAGACGGTGGAACCGAGGTTCTTCTTGGCGCCCCCTTCAAGTTTGATCCGGCGAACATCAGCGAGTGGAAGACCGTCTACTAAGAGACGGAAGCATTGGTCCTGAAGCGTGCCGCCTCCAGCAAAGCAGGGCGGCTTGCTCCGGGGCCTCACACCGCCAATCTGACAATGAACCGAGAATAACACTGATAGAGGACAATGGGAGGAAGTATGAATCCGGTTGTATACAACGATGCGAAAGACCAGTACGCCGAACTAGGTGTTGACATTGACAAGGCCGTCCGAGCTCTGAAGGAGATATCCTTGTCTCTCCATTGCTGGCAGGCCGATGACGTTGGCGGATTCGAATCCCCGGACGCCGCCCTTTCTGGCGGCGGTATCCAGGTGACCGGGGACTATCCCGGAAAAGCCGTAACCATCGACCAGTTGCGCGGAGATATCGAGAAGGTCGACACCCTTCTGCCCGGTCGCCACCGCCTCAATCTTCACGCTATGTATGGTGAATTCGACGGCCGCAAAGTGGATCGGACCGAAGTCGGACCGGAACACTTCAAAGGATGGATTGAATGGGCCCGTTCCCGTCAAATGAGGTTGGACCTCAATGGCACCTTTTTCAGTCATCCAAAGGCCGAAGACGGTCTGACCCTGTCCCACCCCGATCCGGAAATTCGCAATTTCTGGATTGAGCACGGCAGACGCTGCCGTGAAATCTCGGCCGTCATGGGTCGGGAACTGGGGAGCCCGGTCATCCTGAACATCTGGATACCCGACGGCCTCAAAGACCTTCCTGTTGACCGATTGGTCTACCGTGAACGGCTCCGGGATTCCCTGGACGCCCTGATGGCTGAACCATACCCCGAAAACGAGATGCGAGACGCCGTGGAGTCCAAACTCTTCGGTATCGGCAGTGAGTCCTATGTGGTCGGTTCTCATGAATTTTATTTCGGTTATGCGATGAGTCGGAACAAGATGATCTGCCTGGACATGGGGCATTTCCATCCCACCGAATCGGTGGCCGACAAGCTTTCGTCGGTATACATGTTTTTTAACGAACTCCTGCTGCATGTCAGCCGTCCGGTCCGCTGGGACTCGGACCACGTGGTGATCTTCAATGATGACATTGCCGACCTGACACGGGAACTCGTCCGCTGCGGACGGATCCAGGATACTCACATCGGGCTGGATTTCTTCGACGGTACGATGAATCGCATCGGGGCCTATGCCATCGGTGCCAGATCGGTACAGAAAGGATTGCTGGCCGCCATGCTGGAACCGACCGAGACACTCAAGAAATACGACCTGGAAGCTGATGTGTTCGCCCGCCTGGCACTGCTGGAACGGACGAAGACTCTTCCCTTCGGCGTCATTTGGGACCGATTCTGCGACGAATGCGGTGTGGTTGATGATGCCCACCTGATTGACGCTGTCCACGAATACGAGACGTCGGTTCTCAGTAAGCGCTAGGAAATCAGACAGATGCAGGAAAACCTCGACGATCTGATTTCGATCAGCCGGGAGTACGGATCCGATTCCCGCTGGGTGATAGCCGGTGGTGGAAACACATCGCTGAAAAGCGGCGATATTCTCTATGTCAAAGCATCTGGATTCCCGTTGGCGACTATCGATCAAGAAGGTTTCGTCCGCATGGACCGGACGAAACTGGCAGCGATCTGGGAAAAGACCTACCCCGACGGTAAGGACAAAGCGTCCGTCGCCCATCGGGAACGTCTGGTACTGGCCGATATGATGGCATCACGAATGCCCGGTGAAGAACGGCGTCCCAGCGTGGAAGCGCAGCTTCACGATCTTCTCCCCTGGCCCCTGGTGGTCCACCTGCATCCGACTCTCGTCAACGGTCTGACATGCGCCCTGGACGGTGAAACTATCGCCGCCGAGATTTTCGGTGATTCACAGATGTGGATTGAAATGACCGATCCCGGTTATGTCCTGGCGAAGAAAATCCGGGACCGACTGGCCGACAAGTCTTCCCGAGGACTGTCCAATCCAGATTTTATTCTCCTGGCCAACCATGGAGTATTCGTCGGCGGGCGGGACAGGGACGAAGTGCGAACCAAATATAAACAGCTGGATCAGAAATTGATCAGCCTAGTCCGGCGACTGCCCGACAAGGCGCCTGCCGATGCCCCGCTGCCGGCTGAAACGAAAGCACTTGAGATGGCGGCTCGCCGATTCTTCGGAGACCAGGCCGAAATCCTTTTTGTGAGGGGTGGTGAACTTGATCGCTTCCTGGCAACAGCCGAGAACGCCCGTGTCCTGACCGGCTGCTTCACCCCCGACCACATCGTCTACGCTGGTCCCGGCGCCCTCTACTTGGAGGAAAGCGGGAATGACCCGGCAGCCGCCTGGATACGTGACGGACAAGAATACGCAGAGCGATGGGGCAAATCCGCGAACGTGGTGCTCCTGCCCGAACACAGCGGCGCCCTTTTGGCGGCGGCAGACGGCAAGGCCCTGGCCAACGTCAAACTGCTGCTGAATAACGCTCTGGATGTCGCCGCCTACACCGAGAGCTTTGGTGGACCCGCAATGCTCGATGAACGATTCGTCCGTTTCATTGTCGAATGGGAAGTGGAGAATTACAGGAGCCGGATGGCAACCTAGTTCGGCCCGGAAGGAGATTTCAGAATGAAGCCGACCATACCTTTGGTGCCTACTTTCAAATTCAAAGGATAGCACCATGAAATACGATCATCATCCCTCAAGATGCGAATTCCCAATCATCCCGATAATATCGAATATCGCCTCCCGGAACACAGTCTTCAAGGATCACCTGCTCTTCAGTACAGTCCAGAGCGACTATGTCCCTTCAAAGCTTTTCGGTCTCCAAATTTCCTATCTACAGCCTAAACTGATAGTACCCCTGTGAGGGAGTTTACGGCGCACAGCGGAAAATCCATTGAATGCTGCAATAGAAATGGCCGGAGTGTCTCCAGAGCGATTTGTCAGAATGAGCAGGGAGTCTCCGGCGGAAAGGTTTTATCGACGCAGGCGTATTGACCCCGTACATACATTTGGTTATATTTCATTATGCGCTTCGAGTGGGATCAAACGAAGGGTGAATCCAACAAGAAGAAACATGGAGTAACCTTCGAAGAGGCTAGAAAGGTCTTCAACGATCCCTTGCATCTATCCATCCTCGGCGAGCGCTTCAGCTACTTTGAAGAGCGTTGGATAACAGTGGGACAAGCTGGAGATCGACAGATTCTGGTGGTCGTCAATCTCTTCTTCGACGATGACGGAGAGGAAGTCGTTCGGATTATATCAGCGCGGGAAGCGACAAAGAATGAAAGAAGACAATACGAAGGTTATGGCTGACGAGTATGATATGAAAGATGAATACGATTTTTCTTCGGGTGTACGCGGTAGGTTTCACACTCCGAAGAAGAAGTCCACTACTATTCGTTTAGATGACGATCTGATCCTGTTTTTTAAGAAAAAGTCGGGAGAGCAGAAGATCGGATATCAGACACTGGTGAATGCAGCATTGAGAGAATTCGTTAATCACCACGCTGTTGAATAAGTATGTTAGAACCTGAGAATCACTGACGCCAATACCTGGAGCGCAAACGACAGGATGTCGTTTTAGCCTTCGAGGCGGCCCGGCGGGAGGAGGCAGGCGCTGGTAGGATATTCCGATTTCCAGGGCAATATCTCCCACCTCAAATGCGCAGCATTCGCCTCGCCAGCGGCAGAAAGACTTGGAATGCTTGGCCGACTTGGGACTGAGGGCGCTGGGGTGCGGTAAGAACGCCTATCAAGAATCATAAACTCACGTTCGCCTCATCGCATCGCTACGGTCAATTTTCCTCAGGAATACGGTTACAACTATCGACAGCGCCAATATAACAGGCCAAACACCTCGAATACCAGCTTTCTCCGCAATCCAACCAGCTGTTATCGGAGACAGCATCGCCCCTATGCCCCATGCCAACTGATCAATAGAAGCGAATCGCGCTCTATGATTCGAGGGTGTATAAAAAGAACGGAAGACACTTACGTTTATCGCAAAGAGTATTTCCCCGCATGTCCAAACTATTGTCGAAAACACCAAAAATGAAAGCTCTTCCGGAATAATGGCAAGGCATCCGAAACCAATGGCATAGCAAATCGCTCCGATAGACATATTCTGCCCGGGACGTCTCTCCTTCACGAGATTTACAATTAATGGTGTGAGAATAATGACTGTAAAGGCATTCACCGACATGAGGATACCAAATTTTTTAGGACCTGAAGGTCCGAAGAACTCATCGACCAACAATGGCAAAGCAAAATGTACTTGAGAGTAGATATAATTGGTAACAATCATAATGCAAAAGAAACTGAGAATGGTGGGCCGAGCAAAAAACGCCTTCAGCATATTAGAGGCGTCTGGTTTTTCCAGAGTACTGCCTTGAATCACCGCTGTTCTCGACGGTTCATGCACAAAATGTAGAATGAGTAATACGCTTATCAATGTCGCTATTGAATTACCCCAGAAAATCCAGCGACGATAACTCTCAAAAAGAAAACCCGCAACTATTGGACCTATAGAAACACCAATATTGATGCCAAGATATAATAAACCAAAAACTTTTGCGCGGTCCTCGGCTGGAGTCAGATCAGTTACGAGCGCATAACTGGCCGGTCGGATTGCACCTTGGAAAAAATAGCTAATTATGAGGACTATCGGTAGTGAAGGAGAGTTGGGGTACAAGCCACAGAAAAACATGATAATGGCGCTCATCGACTGTGAGGACAACATGATGACTTTTCTGCTGTAAACATCCGAAATTTTCCCCGATATCATCCCTCCTATTAAGCCTGAAATGGTTACCGCTGTTACAACCATTCCGGCTCGCGAAAGTTGCATCTCCAAAACTCGAGTTAGGTACAAAGTTAAGAAGAATGAGACAAAGTCGCCGGCACGATTGATAATTCGAGCTACAAAAAGTATATATGCAGTCTTCGTAAGGCCCTTGAACGGGAATGTAAACGACCTGGATGTCATAGATGTATCAAATGACGCAGTATTGAGAAAGGTCAAGCTCTTATGGGGTTTTTATTTCAATGCAAGGTGTTCATATTCCAGGCCGTCTGCGCGCGTTCCCGCCATCAATCAAAAACGTACAGCCATGACAAAATCGTCCAATCCCATGTCTGGACTAAAAAATACTGATGGTATACACTCTCGACAAATCATATTAAGATTGGGAATAGGGGAAGATATGAAGCTGATGAAAGTATTCGTCGCCGTAGCAATAATCCTGCTGGTATTCGCGGGATGCGCGCCAGGACCTAACACGGTGGCCAATCTGCCTGATACTGATGGTGAAATTGCTGGGTTCTGGATGGGGCTCTGGCATGGTTTTGCGTCGCCAGTAATGTTCATAATCTCGTTGTTTAATCAGTCAGTAGAGATTTATGAGGTACACAACAATGGCGGCTGGTACTCCTTCGGTTTCATGTTGGGCGCCTGTGTGATATTGAGCGGCGGTTGTCATGGCACTTCTCGGAAGCGCAGGCGCAAACACTCCTAACCGTTAGTAGCCATCTGCGGCGAACGGGCCGAAAGCTATTGCTAGTCTCATACGATCCTTCCCGTTTCTATTAGCAATCCGAAAACGTTTTTTTCCTTTTTGAAAAAAAGTGCTGTTATTTTCAACCTATTCCACTATGTTGTTTAACAGAGAACCTGCGATTCTTCTTCAATGCCCCTCTGGATAAGAATGCTATTTCTTATCAGTCGAGGGTTCTTCTACTAACTCATTATAAAAAAACTCCGTGTGGAGTTGAATGCCTTTGATCTTTCGGGGAGTGAAGTGAAAACAAAGGTTATTGCCTGTCGCATTGCGTTGTCTGCTCTTGTGTTTTTCGTGGGCTGCTCAATCCATATTGTCAAAGGTTATCCTGTCTATAGAGCTGATACTCCATTGCTTAGCGAAGTGTGGGTACCAGGCGGCAGCTTCCAGCGGGATGGCGGCACGGAGAATTTGAGTACCGTAGGTCCTTTCATGATGAGCTCGAAAGAGATTACTTGGGAGGAATTGGCGAGCGTATTTAATGATGTTCCCAGTTCCGCGCTCCTTGACAGCGAGAAAAATGATCCGACCGAACAGATAAACTGGTATCATGCTATTGCTTTTTGCAACAAGTTAAGCCTATTAGAAGGACTCAATCCCATATACACCGTCTCAGAAGTTGATTTCGCGACGCTTAGCTTCATTGATGTTCCAACTATCAATGATGCTTCTTGGAACCAAGTGAGTTCGAACTGGAACAATAACGGCTATCGGCTACCCACCGAAATGGAATGGATGTGGGCGGCCATGGGAGCCGACCCAACGAACCATGTCAATAGCCTAGCTGGTAGTCACCTAGACAGTGCTGAAGGTGTTTATGCTTCGCCTTCGACAACGGGAATTACTCTGACGAATGAAACAAACTTTGCTGATATTGAAGAACCAAACAAGCTTGGCATATATGGTATGTTTAACAATGTAGACGAATGGACTTGGGATTTGTTTGCAAGCTATCCTTCAGGATCGCTTACCGACTATCGGGGGCCCTCCTTGGGTACGGATCGCGTCGCGCGAGGAGGCTATCTGTACTCCCAGACACCACAATGTACTGAAGCGAATCGTTATGCTTCATTTCCAAACAGCACCGACATGGGCAGGAGTTTTCGCGTCGTACGTCGCTAAAAGGCCTGGAAAGGTTTGTATTCTAACGCTGGAAAACGAATGGTAGTGTTGACATAACAAGGAAAAAGCGCTTATTCTCTCTTGCAAGGGAGTGATGATATGAAACGCGTTGTTGAAGTTGCGGCAATTCTGATTGCGATTACGTTTGTTACAGGACTCATTGGGTGTTCCAAATCGAGTATGCCAGAAGCTGCCGTTAAGAGCTCTGATGGAAGCGAAGATCTGAAGATTAGTTATCGTCTTAACGTCGCGCAAGCCGATACCGAGAATTTTTTCAGCTTCAGTGGCAATGTTCGCTATTTAGCCGCGGAGAAAGATCAGGCCGATGAAGTAAGCGGTGCATCCAAACTCAGATCCAAACAGGTCTTTCATGCCTATCTTTATGATGTCGAAGGAAAGAAAACCATGTCCGGTGGACTTCGGGGACTGTTTCTGTTCGCCACTAATCCGTACAGGCAAATCGAAATCGACAATCTGAACGCGTCCAAAGCCGCTGATGGGGTGATTACCATTCAATATGTTCATCGGGGAACGGCTTACCGCATTAAAACCGATACATCAGGCAGGCTGAGTTTCCCCGATGGCAGTTTCGAAAAGCGAACCATCGGCTACATTGAAGGCGGGGGACCTCAGGTACTCAGCATGGATTTCTCCACTGATGCGAGTGCCGCCACTGTCGACTGGAACAAGGTTTGGGACAGCAAGATCGCAAGCGGCATGGTAATCGAAGAGGGTGTTGACAAAAAGACGGGCGATATCGTCCCGGACATCGCGGATGCTACGTCAATGTACTATTTCGATGGTACGCTGGCAGTTTCCTTTGAAAATGACATCCTTGGCATAGACGGTTTCCTCACAGCCGTTCCTCGCTGATTGAAAAAGCATACCTGAAGAAGGCCAGCGCGGTACGAAAGCCGTAGGGCCGGCCCGCGCTTGCCATAGCCATATCATTCCCTGTCATCGCGGGGAAAGACACGGATTCTTGGTGGGATGGCGAGCTCTTAGCGCGAAACGGAAACTCCTGGATATGGGGAGAGTTAGCCCATGCTCGGCTTGAAGCGGGAGTATAGCCTTCATGTCACCAAAGGTACTTAGAAAACAGCCGAATAGTCACATGTGCTTCGTTTGCGGCCTGGACAATCCATTCGGACTCCAAGCGCGATTCTATGAGATTGAAGGCAAGGAATTAGTTGGACTATTTACCCCTTCAGTGGAGCATCAAGGCTATCCCGGACGTCTCCACGGTGGTATCGCTTCCACCATACTGGACGAAACAGTCGGTCGAGCCGTTCTCATCGATCATGAGGATTCTTGGTGGGTAACAACAGATTTATCGCTGAGATACCGAAAGCCAGTACTCCTGGATGGCCCAATCAGAGTTGTTGGACGTATTACTGGCAACCGGGGTAAAATCTACGAGGGCAGTGGAGAGGTGCTTCTGGCCGATGGAACACTGGCAGTATCGGCCACCGGCAGATATCTAATCCAGCGCATCGAAGAAATCACAGAAAATGACAATTTCGCCGGCGAAATGTGGAATGTGGTTTCAGAATCCACTGATCCACACAGCATCCCTCTGAACTAAGTCCCCTCATCATTCTTTTCAAGTAGATTCAATGCCGTAGATGCTGAATCGGCGATGATGAGAAGCCAGCCAAGCTGAGATATACCTCGGTTTGGAATATGCTCATCCCTCCACTATTTACTAAGCGGCTTTTTTTCAGCATTCTGCCCACTATGACAGCGAACATCATCCGCGCCATTTACCTCGCTCTGTTCGGAGGGGAATTCCTTCTAGACTGGTTTTTGAACATATTGAACATCAACCGTTCGCTCAAGAACAGGAACGCGGTTCCCAAACCGTTCTCAGAGTCTATCAGCATCAGCACATATCGCATCAGTGTCGACTACACGCTCCGCAAGGGACGCTTCGGACTCTTTGCCTCCGTGGAAAGCCGAATCATTCTCCTGATTGTTCTGCTCAGCGGGGCGGCTGGCGCCCTGGACAACCTGATCAGCCCGTTGAACTTGCCTGAATATTGGCACGGCCTGCTTTTTCTGACCGTATGCGCCATGGCCCTGGGTTTAATCAATCTTCCAACTTCCCTGTACTCCCGTTTCGTCATCGAAGAAGAGTTTGGATTTAACACCATGAATGCCCGATCCTACCTGGGTGACATGGCAAAACAAATTCCCCTGGGACTGATAATGCTCATGCTGATGCTGGGGGGACTCTACGGTGCCCTGGCCTGGGGCGGACTCTGGTGGCCTCTCATCGCGTGGGGATTTTTGATGGTTTTCCAAATTCTAATGATTGTGCTCTATCCCCTGCTAATCGCGCCCATATTCAACAAGTTCACCGCCCTTGATGACGGGTCACTTAAAAACCGCTTATCCGCATTGGCCGAGCGCTGCCGCTTTCCCAACCGAGGCATCTATGTTATGGATGGCAGCCGCCGCAGTCGGCATTCAAATGCGTATTTCACCGGTCTGGGGCGCGCGAAGCGCATTGTTATCTTCGACACCCTTATCGACACTTTGGAGGAAGATGAACTCGAAGCAGTATTGGCCCACGAAATTGGTCATTGGAAATTTGGTCACATACGGCGGCGTCTTGCCGTGAGCGCTATTATCAGCATAGCCGCTTTCATACTCATAGCTATGCTGCTGAGCTGGAAGGATTTTTTCATTGCCTTCGGCTTCTTTCAGCCTTCACTCCATGCCCTGTTGTTCTGGATTAGTTTCTTCTCCCCGCCACTCAGCTCCCTCATCTCGCCATTGGTTAATCATTGGTCTAGGAAGCATGAATTTCAAGCCGACCGTTTCGCAGCGCAGCAATGCTTTAGCCCTGATCCGATGAAACGGGCCCTGCTCAATCTAAGTAAGGGAAATTTGAGCAATCTCACTCCGCATCCGGCCTACTGTTTCTGGCATTATTCCCATCCGGCGCTTAGTGAGAGATTGAACTCTTTAGACTCTGATACGCCTAGCTCTCAGTAGTCGTTCATCATCGGCAAGAAAGCTCGGCCTTCCGATGTAACGGAGATATTCTGTTTGTCGACTCTAACTCAGCATTGCCACCAGAATAAGCGCCGAGATTGCCAGTGCTATGAATCCATACAAGAAATCTCGTCGGCGAAACCAAATCACGGCCATTACCAGCAAAATCGGCAGCGGCGCCGTAGCGAGAAACGCCAGGGCCAGGGAACAGAGCACAAAAGAATCGGAAATCCCATCGGCGCTATCCTGAAATTCCTTGGCGCTCCGATCCCATATGGCCGCCGATTCCGCGGGGCTCACGGTGGACGGCACCAGATTGGAAATGTAGAGAAGGAATCCCAAAGCCGAGAGGAGAAGACCCAGAGCGCCAAGCCAGAGAAACAACGCGCGGGCGGTTTTCTCGGGGGATTTCACCAGATTACCCCCGTCCCTGAGGAAATTTGCCACAGACCAATAAAAACAAGAAAAGCAATAACAGTATATCGGACTATCTTCGCTCTGATTTTTAGAAGTACGCGGGATCCAATGCGTGTGCCCAGCATCATCCCCAGCACCGATGGAACGGCAATAACGGGGAGCACAGCTCCTTGATTCAGATATACCAAGGATGCTGTCGATCCATTTATCGCGATTACCAATATACTGGTGGCCACCGACACCTTCATTGGCACCCCTAACAGAAGATTCATTGCTGGCACATTTGCCCAACCAGCGCCTAAGCCGAATATGCCGGCCACGAAACCAATGGTGAAAAATATGAAAAAGCCTGGAACCAGCCGATGGATGTTCCACACCTGTTTTTCGCCCGTTGAGGCATCCACATAACTACCTTGAATGCCCAAACGAAGTGCTAGCGGATCTGGACGAGGCACGAGTGGATAATCGGCCTGCTTCGCCAGAACCATCAGCGTTACAATGGCCAGGATGACAAGTCCCAAGGATATTTCCACCATATCGGAACTCAGAGTCAAGCCTACATTCGCCCCAATGAGGGAACCCAGAGAACTGGCCAGTGCCATGGGTAGGGCCAGCCTCAACGATGCCAGACCTGAACTTAACAGCCTGGGCGCCGCCGACAGTGCTCCGGAAAGAACCACCAACAGGCCCGCCCCCCTCACATAATCCAGATGGAAGGGAAATAGCGCCGAGACAATGGGAACATACAGAATTCCTCCGCCTAACCCAGCAATCATCGCCCCAATACCCAGAACAAAACAGAAACCAAAGAGAAGTAGCGACCAGCCCCACCAAGGCATCATCTCAGATGAAGTCCCAAGGCTGGTGGAATCCAAACCATAGGCCTCCAGAGCAACCACAAGAATGAGGATGGAAAAAACGGCCTTGCGAATGACATTGCCGTTATTCAAGTTGTTACTATTTCTTTTCACCAGGTTTCGCATCACTGGACTCAATGACAGCACGTTGCATTTCCCGTACTCGTTTGGACATATCGTTCATACGGTATTCGATAGAGTTGAGAATCCAGAATTGGAAATGATTCACCTTCCGTTGAGAATGAATCATGAATACTATTTTTATCGATACCATCAGAACGCCCAGTTCCAATGTGATGAGTCGGGGGAGAAACTCAGTGGTAATCTCCACAACGAATAACCCCAGGATAATTACAAGAAGACCGATGTTAATCCAGTTATCACGCCGGGAAGAAGTTCGACCGCCGATGCGACCGATCACCTCCTTGATCTGTTCCCGCTCGCGCTCGAACTCTTCGATTTCCTTGATCAGTTCATCACGTGTTTCAAGACGGTGATTTTTAGCCATATTCTCCATCATTTCATTATATCCTACTTAATACAGCTACCCATCGGCACTAAGCCGATTTTGCGCCATAAATACTCAAAATTAACAGGTAAGCCGACATGGGGATAGGGGCTTGAGAGAATTAGGAAATACTGATACCGTCTGAACGGATATTGATGAAAAGGAGCGCCCATGCATGTTACCAAGGTAATTGACGGTATTTACCGTCTTTCGGCCAACATGGAAAACATCCTCTTTGAAGGCCTTTGGCCCATACCCAACGGAGTAGCGATGAATTCCTACATTGTTAGGGGTGAAAAAACCGCTATTGTAGACGGTGTGTGCGGATGGGATGGAGTGCCGGAAACTCTCTTCGCGCAGCTTGAAAGAATTGAGGTGGATCCTAATTCAATCGACTATGTCATTGTGAATCATATGGAACCCGATCATTCGGGGTGGATTGAAAGCTTCAAGAAAATTCGACCGAATTTTACCATTGTTACCGGCAAGAAAGCAGTTCCTCTGATGAAGAGCTTTTTTGACATCACAGAGAATATCATGGTAGTGGGGGATGGGGACAGCTTGGATCTGGGGGACGGTCGTGTCCTGGCGTTCGCGGAGATTCCCAATGTTCATTGGCCGGAAACCATCGCCACCTTCGATACCAAATCCGGAACCTTGATGCCCTGTGATGCCTTTGGTTCCTTCGGTTCGGTGGGAGACGCTCCCTACGACGATCAACTCAGCCCAGAACAGATTGCGTTCTTTGAGAGAGAGGCAATTCGATATTATTCCAACATAGTCGCCGCCTTTTCGGCATCTGTAGCCAAGGCGATCGAAAAAGCCTCTCCGCTCCCAATCAAGATCATCGCTCCGGGTCATGGCATTGTCTGGCGGAAAGATCCGATGAAAATTGTCAATGACTACCTCCGCTATGTCTCATACCAGAAGGGCCCCTGCGAAAATGAAGTAACCGTTATCTGGGGATCCATGTATGGCATGACCGAACAGGGGGTTAGGCCAGCCATTAAAGCGCTGGAGGATGAGGGGGTTCTCGTTCATGAGCACCGGGTACCCCAGGACTCCTGGGGAGATATCATTACCTCGGTTTGGAGTTCAACTGGTATCGTGTTGGCTATGCCCACCTATGAATACAAGATGTTCCCGCCAATGTACGCCATCTTGAACCTGTTGGGAAAGAAAAAGGTTCATAACAGGAAGGTCTTTTGTTTTGGGTCGTATGGCTGGTCTGGCGGAGCCCAGCAGGAACTTGCCGAATTGATGACTAAATACAAAACGGGTTGGGAGTTCGTCGATCCTGTCGAATTCATGGGCAGGCCTTCCCAAAATGATATCAACACCATCATAAAACAGTGCCGTGAACTGGCAAAACAAGTGAAGAAAGCAGTGGCCGATAAACCGGAGAGCATACCTCGGCGCTAGCCTAGTCGTTCCCCGCGTAGGGATCCGCTTGAGCGCGCAACATCCCAGAGTTGCCGCCTGGGGCACAGTAGGAAGCCAGGCTATGGATGGACTCTACCGAGTATCGGATATTGATCTCCCAACCAGCAGTGTCGATACTTCAAAATAGCATCATTAGAAAAATGATTTTGAATTTCTCATCGAATGCCTTAGTATCATGATGGGTGGATGTTTTGAAAGACAGCTTCCGATCAGCTGAACGTTCATCACATACTTCAAATGGAATTCAGGTAGAATAGATGCTTTATACAGCTATCACTCATGCGGGCAGGGCTCATATCGATGAGATATTGGCCTTGGCGGTCCTCGCGATACACAAAGAAACCCTACCCGCGGAACTGCGTCGCATAGATTCCAACGAAGTTGCCAAAATGGTTGCAGAGGGCAGAATTCCCAATGACACATGGGTAGTGGATTGCGGGCTGGTTTTCGATCCCCTCAATCGTCTTTTCGATCATCATCACGATGCCAATCTACCCAGTTCAGCGATTTTGCTCTTCAACCACTGCATTCCGGAGCTTGTAGGAACCGAACTTCATAGATATTTTGAACTGGTTTCAAAGGTGGACAACGATGGATTGCGTAGCCTCGATGATTTCGAGTTGATATCCGAAAGCCGGAATTACTGGGGTTTCACCCATCATATTCTCGTGAGCGTTTTTGAAGATGATCCCATGGCAGTGCTGCGCCTTGTTACCCATGGCTTGCGCAGCAGAATTCGCATAGAAAAGAAGAAAGAGGCGGCAAGCGAATGGGCATTCTTCCCCGGTCGTTTGAAAACAGAAAATATTGATGGAATAACCGTGCTCATTGTCAGTGAACAACCGCCCCTGGAGCTCTTTGATGCTCTGCGTTCAATCGAAGATAACATCATCCAAGAACATGGGGCCGCGGTTGTGTATGGCTATGACAGGGAGGACGCGTCAATCCGGACGCTGTACCGTACAGACATTGGCCATAATCTCATTAGTTTCAATCTCAGCAAAGCCCAAAACACAGTGTTCAGCCATCAAGGCGGATTCCTTCTTCGCTTCAGACCTGCCGAAAAGGATGAATGGCGCAGTATTATCGCGGCATCGATTATCAGCTAGTGTCCGCGCAGTAGCGCGCCTCTCTGTGAAAAAATGAGCCGTTTTGAGAATCCCATTCCAACAAGACCGCCATAGGGCGGTCTTGTTGGAATTCCTTGTAAAAAACTAGTACACGTAGCCGATACCAATGGCCATGTCGATTACCTGTTTCATCATGTCATTGTATTTTTCGCCGTCCGCGCTCATGTAGTAGGGATAAAGAACACCGAAATCGAGATTCAGATTGTCGATTATTTCCCAGCCCACACCGGTACCGATGGTAATTGCGTCAAGTTCAGGATTTAGAAAGGAATTATCGAGCTTGTCTTCCTTGACTTTTCCAGTCGAATAACTGCCGCCAAGGCTCACTTCCAGTTTTTCGCTGAGGGGATAGCGGAAACCGATAGCTGTCAACCAGCTGTCCTTATTCGTATCTTCATCCACAGCGTTCCAGAGATTGTACTTAAAAGTTACAGGAATTTCCAAACCGAAGGGGAAGGCATAGGAAGCGCCGAAACGGATTCTCCAGGGGGTATCAGCGTCAACAACCATAGCCTTAACCGTTGTTAACAAAGTCGCATTGGCGGATTTCGAATCCTCGATATCCATTTCTATCTTTTGAGTGGATTCAACGGTGAGGCTGAGGCCAAGTTCTTCCAGGGGAAAATAATGAATTCCGATCGCGCCGCCATATCCGATTCCTGAGGCCTTTAATTCAGCTTTACCATTCAGGGCGTCATTTGGCGCACCCACAGCACTAGCGGTAGATTTGGTGATATTGGCATCTATATCCGTCGTCGCGATGGACATGGTAGCCTTGCCACCAATAGAAAGCGTGTCATTAATAGCGTATGAGCCGCCCAATGAAATACTGTGGGTTGCCGAGGCGACTTTGAGTTTTCCTTGAATGAAGCCCGCGGGGGTAGGTATCCCGATGGCAACACCATCACTGTAATCGAGTGAGCCGCCGCCCTCGGGTATGGCATAACTCAAAAAAACGGTCCAATTGCCGCCGTTGTAGCCGGCATGAGCCGAAGGAATAAAGGGAACCCAATGCTTCATCTTAGCTTCAAAATTTTTCGGACCACCCAATCCAGCACTGAAATCGGGAGCCGTATGCTCATAGTTCAAATACACAGTCTGCCCGTTAATCTGACCGTGAAACCCTTTCTCTAAAAAAGCCGTTCCAGCGGGATTGAAATAGGCGGTGTCGATCGAGTCGGTTGCCGCCTCTCTGCTGAGCACGCGCATGTATTTGGCACTCTGATTGTCCCCCGCGAAGACAAAACCAGCTATTACCGAACACATTGCTATGATAACGAGAATTTTCTTCATTTCACACTCCTTAAAATAGTTGACGGCATCATAGAGATTGATATGACATTCGTCAATATAGTCTGTGACATATATCAGTTTTTTTATCAAGAGGCCGATATCCACACAACAGCCCTCGCATACGGAACATCTTTGGGCGTTAAATCAGCGTAAAGGGTCTTCATCGGGGCATATTTATATCCCGATTCATGCCAAATACCTTGGCGCAATCGACAAAAACCCGTATTATCCGAACCTGAGGAGCTTTTTTGCGGTATTTCCTCAAGGATTTGTGATTATTCTGTGGGGTTGTCCCCAAATAAGGAGTCTATTTATGGCAAAGGTCAGAGTCGCGTTCAACGGCATGGGGCGTATCGGCAAAAATGTTATGCGCGCTATCACCTCACATTACGATGATCAGATTGAAATTGTTGCTGGCAACGACCTGGTTCCCGCTTCCGAAATCGCCAATGCTCTTCCCAAAGATTCCATTCATGGCCGATTCCCCGCGGATGTAAAACTCATTAGTGACAACATGATTCAGATTGGCAGCCATAAGGTGGCTGTCTACGCGGAAAAAGATGCCGCCAAGATTCCCTGGGGCAAGCACGATGTGGATGTTGTTCTTGAATGTACTGGTTTCTACCTGAGCACCGCGGCTTCCCTGGCACACATTAACGCCGGCGCGAAAAAAGTTATCATCTCCGCTCCTTGCAAGGATGACACCAAAACCGTCGTTATCGGCGTTAATCACAATACGCTCAATGCCTCGGACAAGATTATTTCCAACGCCTCCTGCACCACCAACTGCCTGGCTCCCCTTACCAAAGCCCTAGACGATAGTTACAAGGTTATCAGTGGACTGATGTGTACCACACATGCGGCAACGGCCACCCAGCGAGTCCAAGACTTCTTCGGCGGCGGCAAGAACCGAGCCACCCTGAACAACGTTATTCCCGCCTCCACCGGAGCCGCTATTGCCGTCGGCAAGGTTCTCCCTCATCTGAATGGCAAGCTCAATGGCACAGCGCTGCGTGTGCCCACCGACACAGGGTCGGTTGTCGAGGCGGTTTTCCTTATTGAGGGAAGCGCTACCAAAGATCAAATCATCGCGAAGGTTACCGAGAATGCCAAGAAAATCAATGCTTCAAGCCTCTCAGGCAAAATTCTTGATGTAGATGACTATTATGAATGCTCCCGGGACTGCGTGGGAGAGTCCTGGAGTTCCATGTGCATACCCGGCAACACCCAGGTTGTTGCCGCCGGCCCCAACACCCAGCTAAAGATGACCAGCTTCTACGACAACGAGATAGGCTATTCCTATCGCATGGCTGAGCTGGCTCAGATTTTCGCCGCAATCAAGTAAGGGAAGCATCCCACCGGTACAATGGTCTTATGAACGATATGCTTTCCCTTATGACCAATACAGTCAAGCGGTGAATTTGTCAGCAAAACATCGAAGAAGCCTCTTCTTGGGAACATTGAAGCAACCCGGCCAAGGGAGAGGTTCATCCATTTCCATTCAAATGTATCCTTCTTATCGCGTATACTCATCGCTATGGATTCTACTACGGCGAAGCGTTATGCTGCACAGCGAAAAGTTGTCGTTGTCGGCGCGGCCAATTTAGATATAATTGGATTTTCAGACAATTCATTGATACCTCGCGATTCCAACCCGGGCAGGGTAAGGTTTTTTCCAGGAGGGGTTGGGCGGAATATAGCGGAAAACCTTTCACGCCTGAACGTTCCCACATCGCTCATTACCGCGGTCGGTGGCGGTTTTGATGGCCAATACATAGAGGATTCATGTAAAGACTCCGGCATCTGTACCAGTCATATCCTCCACATGGAAAATACCGCCGTGTCGGCATATCTTGCCATCTTGAATCCGGAAGGTGATATGGCTATGGCCATTTCGGACACGAATAGCGCGGCGAGCATTACGCCAAGCATGCTCCGGGAACGCAAATCATTATTGAACTCCGCGGCGCTCATAGTCGCCGATGCCAATATCCCAGGGGATTCGCTTCAATATCTGGCTTCCACTCATCGGAAAAAGCCCCTGATTGTTGACCCTGTATCGGTGAGCAAAGCGAAGAAACTGAAGCCCATTCTCAAGAGTATTCATACGCTGAAGATGAACCGTCTGGAAGCGAGCGCCCTGGTAGGCCGACAGTTGAAATCGACGGAAGATTTGCGCTACGCTGGCATTTTTTTCAGTGAACATGGCGTTAAAAACATCTTCATCACTTTGGGTGAAGATGGCGTTTATGGGAAGAACTCCATGAATTTCAAAGAAGGGGGTATTTATCGATCCGCCATCACTGTGCCGGTGAATGCCACCGGCGCCGGAGATGCCTTTACCGCGGGGATAGTTTATGCTGTTCTCGCTGAATTTCCAATAGAATCGGCCTTTGCTCATGCCTCGGCAGCGGCCCGGATTGCCTTGAGCTGTGAATCCGCGGTAAATCCCTTAATGAGCCGGGAATTGCTGCGAAAATTTCTTGTGGAAGGGGTAAATACTGAGCGAATTCAATAATGATTGCCCCTTCCCCCACAAGATGAGATGTCCATCACATTCTCAGAAAGCGGCGCCAGCCCCCCGGGCGCGTTTTCAGTCCCAGTTCTCCTCAAGGATCTCCTTACTGAAGAGTTCTTCAAGTTTGGGCTCGGTACTGGGAATCGGCCAGGACACCCAAGTGACGTTCATGAGGTGTTTATAGGTGACATTCTCGCTTACACTGTTGTTCCCCCAGCTACCGCAGCCCAGAGTGAGGGACATGGGCATTCCATTGGTCCAGGCACCAGAGTTGGCCAGGGCCTGGGGCTGATTCACCATCACCCGAGACACTTTCACTTTCTCGGCCAGCTTGATTACCTTAGCCTCATCGCTGGTATGAATACCACAGGAATGGCCGGGACCTGAAAAATCGGTAATCCGATTCACCATATCGATGGCTTCATCAAAATCTCTGTAACTGTACATGGCCAGGCATACCGAGAGCTTCTCGCCGGTGAAGGGATATGAAGCTCCAATACCCGATTCCTCCACGACAAAGAAAGTTTTTCCCGCGGGAAGAACGATACCGGCTATCTTGGCAATTTTCTCAGGATGCTGAGCCACGATGTCCTTGTTCAGATGCACCCCGTCGGGCCACAAGGCCTTTTGGAGCTTGGGCTTCTCTGACGCTGGCACCAGATAGGCGCCAACCTTTTCAAAGCTCTCCTTCATACGATCTACCATGGATTCATGCACAAGGCAGGAATTCTCAGTGGAACAGCTCGTAGCCCAATCAAAGGTGTTCGACCTCATTATCCTATCTGCCACCTCATCAGTGTCTGCCGTCACGTCCACGATGGTAACCGCATTACCGGCACCGACGCCCAGAGCGGGTTTGCCGCTGGAGTAGGCGGCTTTCACCATGGGACCGCCGCCAGTGGCCAAAATCAAATCGCTCTGCGCCATGAGTTCACCGGAAGTTGCCACTGAAATCTCCTCGATGGTTTGCACTAAATCCTCGGGCCAACCATGTTTCTTGAGAACAGCGCGCATCCTATCCACCGCCAGCTTTCCGGTTTTTGCCGCTCTGGGATGGGGCGCCATGATAATCGCGTTCCGGGTTTTAATTGCACTGATGGCCTTGCCAAAGGGTGTTGCCTCGCAATTGGTAACCGGTATCAACGCGCCAATGACACCAACCGGCTTGGCGATTTTCACCAGGCCTTTTTTTTCATCCCTCTCGATGATACCCACCGTCTTGGCATCTTTCAGATCTCGATAGACGCCTTTAACCTTCACCATCATTTTGCCGATCTTGCTATCAACGCGGCCCATGGCCGATTCCTGCACAGCCAATTCGGCAATTTTCCTCGCGAAGCTTTCTGTGGTTCCCGCACGGGCAATGCGTGCCACAATGTCGTCGATGGATGCCTGATCGGCAAACTCAATTTTTTTCTGAGCCGTTTGGGCTCGAGCAACCATGCTACTCACGTATGTCTTCGGATCCGCGCTCACTGTATTCCTACCCCCCGATAGACTCCTGCCGCAGTCCGCAGAAGTCTATATAAACTAAACACCACTTACAGCAGTGAATCAGTATATTCCAAAGCCCTATCTATGATATCCACCGACTCATCAAGCTGTTCCTTGCTGATGCACAGCGGTGGAGCCATGAAAACAAAGTCCCACTTGGCAAACAAAGTGAGTCCCATTTCCACCATTCTTCTACTAAGCTCAAGTGAAACATTGCGTATACTGTCGGCAAAACCGGCCAGCGGCGCGCGGGTAGTTTTGTCCGAGCTGAGCTCAATACAGCCCCAGAGCCCCTTGTTGCGAACATCACCCACCGACGGGTGCTTCGCCTTCACTTCCTCAAGCCGTCGGGCAAAATGTTCGCCGAGAATCCGGGAATTTTCAATGAGTCCGTCCTTTTTGTATACCTCAATGTTCGCGATGCCTGCCGCACAGGCCAGGGCATGTCCGCCGTAAGTAAGACCACCGGCAAACGGACGGTCCTGAAAGAAATCCCACAGCTTCTTGCTCCAAACCATGGCGCCCAAAGGCACGTAGGCACTGGTGAGACCCTTGGCTGTCGTAATAATATCGGGAACCACATCGAAATGCTCAATGCCAAACCACTTTCCGCTACGCCCCCATCCGGACATTGTTTCGTCTACCACCATAAGAATACCGTTCTCATCGCAGATCTGCCGAATACCCTGAATGAATGTTTTCGATGGGATGATGATACCGTTGGTGCCCACGATGGGCTCTAAGAAAATTCCGGCGATGGTTTTCGGGCCGTCAAGCATTATCTGGGTTTTGAGAACTTCTAACGAGCGACGATTGCACTCCTCCGCATCGTCAACTGTCCCAAAGGGATCGTGGTAAGGATAGGGGCCGAAGTAGTGAACCACCCCGGGAATGCCCGGCTCAGCCGGCCATCGACGGGGATCGCCGGTGAGGGTGATCGCCCCCGCCGTCGCACCGTGATAGCTTCGCCATGCCGAATAAATCTTATTCCGCCCAGTCATGAACCTTACCGACTTAATCGCATTCTCGATCGCTTCGGCTCCGCTGTTCGTGAAAAAAACATAATCGAGATCGCCCGGGGTCACTTCTGAAATCCGGCGAGCCAATTCGGCCTTCGGTTCAGAACCGAACATGGTGCCGGTGTAACACATCTTGCTCATCTGAGCCTTCATAGCGCTCAAAACGTGCTTATTGCCATGACCGATATTGACGCAGAGCAAACCCGAAGCGAAATCGATGTATCTCTTGCCCTCAAGATCCCATTGATAGATGCCCTCGGCTCTATCCATGATGATGGGCTTAAGCCCCCCTTGGGCCTTCCAACTGTAGATGACATGCTCACGATCCAGCTCCTGGATAGCACGCATACTTGCCATGTGCGGAACCCCTCCTTTTTTAAGAGACGGCGCGTTAGTATAATACTGATGCTACAACAAAACTACCTAAGAATCGTATAATAAGATTGCTCATTTGGCTAGTTGTTTTTCTGCTTTTTATGGGGCAGGTTCAGCCGATGAATCGCGGCTAATCGATAAATCGGCTCTCATGAGCCCACAGCCCGAGGGCCGGATTGGCAATGAAATAGAATTCCTCGCTTCCCGCTCTATTCCACCCGGTTTTCAATACGGAAGGATTGTATCTTTTCAACTGCGAATCCAAATCAGCGTAACCATAGCCCACACCTTCAATCTCATCCCGGCTGAGCGCGCCGGGGGCATAGGTAATCGTGAAACGGCCTTCAGGCGATCCATGAATCAAATGGGCAGCCGCGCCAAGATTGGCCGCGAGATCGGCGTTGTCCCTTACCGCCTGGAGTGTGGAAGAGGAATTCCGATAGCCGAATTTTCGGATGAGGCGATCAATCACAATATCTTCTCCGAATCTCTTCACTCCGGGAGCGAGAATCAGCAGTTCGCCGCCGTCTGCCATGGCCATCCTGCCGCGATAAATTCCCTTGTTACCCAGCCAAGTGCTCCGAAATTCATGGGGATTCAGATAAACCACACAGCGGTCGATCGGCTTCTCCACCATCGTGAAGTTCACCTTCATAGAAAGCTCTGCCGCCTGCTCGTAGCAATTCCGATCATCGCCAATAAAAAGACCGCGTACGCGAATATCTCCCTCATCATTTGCTTGCGCCACAGTCAGAATGTAGAGAATGGGCAGCTTCGAGGCGAAATGGTCGACAGCGTAATCCAATACGGCGCGAACTGGGCTGTCTACGCGGCCCATGATGCGCTCCATCCCATACACCGCCCCGAGGAAATGGCTCTTGTGAATACTGCCGCCACCACCAACGCCTACGAAAATATTTTTTGTGTAATTAGCCATGCCTATCACTTCGTGTGGGACCACCTGCCCCAGTGAGAGGATGAGGTCGTAACTGCCTTCGATGAGCATACGGTTCACCTGGATGGGCCAGTCGAAGTTCAGCTTCCCTCCGGAAACTTCGTAAATGAAGGAGCCTGGTACAGTGCCCATACACACTGAATCAGTACGCCACTTGTGAACGCGAAACAGGGAGTAGGGAATCCCGGGAAACATCCTGTCCATCTCCTCGGTGGTTACCGGGGCATGGGTTCCTAGCGCCGGCAGGATGTCGGTAAGTTTTTCCCCGTAATAATCCAGGGCAAAACGGGTGAGTTTCCCGGCCCCCGAATGCACTCGGGTGATGTCAGGTGGTATGGCGAGAATCCTATGCCTGGGACTGAGCTTTTCGAGAGCCTCGTAAAGGCCGGCACGAAGATCGGCTTCCGAAAGATCCACATCAGTCGCGCCGTGCGCATAGTAGGTCATGATTACTTGAACACCTTTTTTTGCAGAGACGCGTTGAATTCCACTTCTACGAACATCGAAATACTATCGAAGTCGGGAAGTGTCATCAAGTGTCTCTTGCCCATGTGGTTATGCACCTGTACCTTAAGTTTTTAAATTCTTTTTGTCCCTATTCGACTTCAAAACACATCGGCTATTATCAGTACCGGATGCGAAGCCGCGTGGGCGCGTCGTGTTAAACTCGTTGGAGAACAAATCAGTCTGACGGAAGTGCTTTTCCACTTTGGCCATGAGGCAGGGAAACGAAAATGATTTTTGACTGGATATTCATTATTGCGGGTTTGGCGGCATTGATCGCGGGAGCGGAAGTACTTGTCCGGGGCGCCAGTGGAATCGCTTTGCTTGCCAAACTCACCCCCGCCGTGGTGGGCCTAACCGTTGTCGCCGTCGGGACATCAATGCCGGAATTGATGGTGTCGGCAAAAGCCTCCCTTTCAGGGAATGCCGGCCTGGCTATGGGAAATGCCGTGGGTTCCAGCATCCTCAATATAGGACTGGTTCTTGGGATCACCTCACTCATCCGGCCTCTTGAAATACAAGGGAATACCATGCGATTCGAGTGGCCAATCCTGCTGCTTGCCACATTGGTTTTCGTTTTGCTCGTTCGTGACGGAATTCTCGATCGCATTGAGGGTGGATTTCTTTTCACTGCCATGCTTGTATTCATGTTTTACACTGTCTGGCTCAGCCGTCAGGGTGTGGTTTCCAAGCAACTGGAATCACTCAGCACAGCTTCCTATGGCCGAAGCGGCGCCGCTGCTTTAATGCTCAACCTTCTCGCCATTATCATAGGAGCCGCTCTGCTGTCGCTGGGAGCCAATATTCTCGTCCGCGGCGCCATAAGCATTGCCGGCAGTCTGGGAATTTCGCAGACGGTTATCGGACTCACCATCGTCGCGATCGGCACCAGCGCGCCGGAACTGTTCACTTCAGCCGTCGCCGCGCTGCGAGGCCACGGCGATTTGGCTGTCGGAAATATCATCGGTTCCAATATCTTCAATATCATGGCCATACTGGGGGTTTCATCCATCTTGCGCCCGATGGCCGTACCACAGGAGCTGCTTCAGAGAGACCTCTGGTGGCTCACGGGAATCACAGTTCTGATGTTCCCTTTGATGCTGACAGGAAAAAAAGTAGCCCGGATTGAGGGCCTAGTATTGTCAATAGTATTTGTTTCCTATGTGGTAGTGCTTGTAATCGGGGCCTGAAAGCTCCTTTTTACAAAAGCGCGTTTACCTTCTGCGCCGCGAACCAATGTCCATCACCCGGAGCCTCTCAGAGCATATTTAGAAATAGTTTTTTGCTGATTTCATCATTTTTTGAGCCTTTTTTTGATGTAATGACTTCCCTTTTTGGTATTTATCTGTTAAATATCTCTGTATGAACATTCTTATCGCAGACAAGATGTCCGAAAATGCCGTTGAAGCGCTTCGAAAACTCGGAGCTACTGTCCGAGTTGAGCCTGCTTTGGGAGCCGACGATCTTCCAAACGCGATCGCCGATACTGATATTCTCATCGTCCGTTCAACAAAGGTTTCATCGGCCACCATCGACGCGGGTTCCGCGCTTTCTCTGATTATCCGCGCGGGCGCCGGAGTTAATACAATCGATGTATCCTATGCTTCGTCCCGGGGTATCCATGTAGCCAACTGTCCGGGGAAGAATTCCGATGCCGTAGCGGAACTGGCCATCGGTCTCATCGTGGCTGCCGATCGCCGTATCGCCTTTCAGGCAGAGGATCTACGAGCTGGCATCTGGGATAAGAAAAACTACGGAAAAGCATCGGGCCTCAAGGGCAGGACATTGGGGATAATCGGATACGGCTCCATCGGCAAGGGTGTCGCCAAAAGAGCTAAGGCCTTCGGAATGCCGGTAATGGCATGGTCGCGGAGCCTTACTCCCGAGCGGGCAGAAGAAGATGGCATCATATACTGCGCGACCCCTCAAGAGTTGGCCCGTCAGGCCGATGTGCTCTCGCTTCATCTGGCCGTCACCAAGGAAACAGAGAACTTGGTGAATCGAGAATTCCTGAATCTGATGAAGAACAGCGCTATACTGGTGAACACCTCCAGGGGTGAGATTATCGATCAGGATGCGTTGATGGAAGCGATCGACTCCAAAGGCTTGAAGGTGGCCCTTGATGTCTATAATGGCGAACCTGGGGCAGGAGATGATTCATTTTCCCTCATTGATCTGGCCAAAAAAGTAACAGGAACCCACCATGTCGGCGCGTCCACCGATCAGGCCGCTGAAGCCATTGCCGCCGAGACAGTTCGAATCGTAAAAACTTATATAGAAACCGGCAAACCAGCCAATCAGGTAAATGCTCAGGAAAAAAGCCCAGCGCCCTTCGGTTTGGTCGTTCGGCATTTCAACAGGGTGGGAGTACTGGCGGGTATATTGGACGCTCTCAGGGAAGCTGATGTCAATGTTGAAGAAATGGAAAACGCCATTTTCGCGGGGGGCAAGGCCGCGGTGTGCACATTGAAACTCGATCAAAAACCAAAAAGTGAAACTGTCAGCAGCATTCGTGACGATAGCAATGTCATACAGGTGTCATTTGCCTGAGAAAACCCAGATTGCAAGCGGCGCCGATGCCGCGTCTATCCCAAAGATTAGCCGCCATCCCGCGGCCATGTGGCTATAAAGATACTGAGAGTCTATCATCCCGAAAAAATGCTCAAAAACAAGGAAATTGGACCATTCTCTGGACTCCGCCAAATTGCGTGACTATATTTTGTAATAGTAGGAGATCCTGTGAGCGATACTGGCGACACAATTATTATTCCCATTGAAGGTGCTGTAATATTTCCGGGCGTGAATACCAAGGTGAAAGTAAATCCCGCTGTGTCCGCGGCCCTGGAGAAAAAAATGAACTCTGACCGAATTCGGGTAATCGCGCTTACCCTCAATGAGTTCGGGGGAGAAATCGAGAATCAGCCCACCGGTAATTTCTTCCCCGTTGGTGTGTCAGGTGACGCATCGGGACTCCAAAAGACCGACGGTGCTGCGGTTTTGGATTTCAGGGCCGGAAGACGAGTGAAAATCGAACGCATCATTGTGGAGGACACTGTGGCCTTGGCGCCGGTGGGAGAAGTGGTACCCCTGAATTCCATTGAAGACTTAGACGAAAAAAGTCATAGCGATATGGTAGAATTTGCCAGAGAATCCATCCGGGAAATGAGCAAGAATTTCCGAGGTGCTGAGGCGCTGGTGGATCCCATTCTCCACATGGAATCCATCGACGACATTATGGCCTCTTCCATGCCTTATCTACCGATTACAGTGGCGGAAAAACAGGAAATTCTGGAATTGGACTCCCGGCGGGACCGGGCTCTCAGATTCATTGATGCCCTGCTGATACAGAAAAATTTGGTAGAAATGCAGCTTAAGATTGCCCAAAAAACTTCGGAACAAACCAATAAGACCTATCGTGAACATATGCTGCGGCAGCAATTGAAGGCCATCCGTGAGGAACTCGGGGAAGATGATGAGAATAGCGTCGACGCAAAAGTGAACTACACCGAGCGCATTGCTGAGGCCTTACTCTCAGAGGAGGCCCGAAAAACCGCTCTCACTCAAGCCAAACGTCTTGAGGGAATGGAAATGAACAATCCGGAAGCATCAATGATCCGCAACTACCTCGATCTGATTCTCGATCTTCCGTGGCTGGCCGCGGAGCCTTCGAAAGTGGATTTGGATAAGGCCAGAGAGGTGTTGGATACCCACCATCACGGTCTCAAAGAGGTGAAAGATCGCATCATTCAACATCTGGCTGTGATGAAACTCAAGAAAGAAAAACAAGGTTCCATACTCCTGTTGGTGGGACCTCCCGGAACCGGAAAAACCAGTCTGGGCAAGAGCATTGCCGAGGCCCTGGATCGCCCCTATGTCAGAGCCAGTCTGGGAGGCGTGCGGGACGAGGCGGAAATACGGGGTCATCGTCGAACTTATATTGGCTCACTCCCGGGGCGCATTATCGCAAGCATGAAAAAGGCTAAAAAACGCAACGCGGTATTCGTCTTGGATGAAATAGACAAAATTTCCTCATCCTTCGCGGGCGATCCCACCAGTGCCCTCTTGGAAGTACTCGATCCTGAGCAGAACAACAGCTTCGTCGATCACTATCTTGAGATTCCCTACGACCTGTCGGATGTGTTTTTCGTGGCCACGGCCAACGGAATGAACGGTATTCCCGCTCCCCTTGTCGATCGCACCGAAATCATAGAGGTAAATGGCTACACCAATCATGAAAAACTCCGCATCGCTGCCGATCATTTACTTCCCCGAGTGTTGGAAGATCATGGTCTGGATACCGAACACCTGGTGATAGGTGAAGAAACACTGAAAATCATCATCGACAAATACACCAGGGAGGCCGGAGTGCGGGGTCTTTCAAAACAGCTGGCGAAAATTGCTCGGGGAGCCTCGGAAAAAACCGTATCCGCTAAGGTGTCTCTTCCCTACATTGTTCGCCCGGAAAATCTCCACGATCTATTGGGCAGACCCAAGGTAAGACTGGATGATATGAGGAAGGAAAGCTTGCCCGGTGTGGCCACCGGACTGGCCTGGACTCCGGTTGGTGGAGACATCCTCTTCATCGAAGCCGGTATCATGCCCGGCAAGGGCTCCCTCACCCTCACCGGCCAGTTGGGAGATGTGATGAAGGAATCCGCTTCCATCGCATTAAGCTTGGTTCGCTCCAGACTGCATCATTTAGCAGGCCCGGCGGATTTTTCCAAAAACGACATTCATGTTCACATACCGGCTGGGGCGGTGCCCAAAGATGGCCCATCGGCCGGTGTTACCATTACTACCGCTCTGGCATCACTGTTTCTGGGCCGATCCGTGCCGCCGGCCACCGCCATGACAGGAGAAATAACTCTGAGGGGCGCCGTGATGCCCGTAGGTGGAATCAAGGAAAAAATCATCGCGGCGCACCGGGCGGGAGCGAAACGGGTAATACTCCCGGCCGAAAACATGCAAGACTTAGAAGATGTTCCTGAAGACGTTCAAAAAGACCTGGTATTCACAGCGGTAGAAACCGTTGAACAGCTTCTCAAAGAAGCATTGGATGTGGTGATACCTCCTGCCGATTTTGTCCGTGCCGCCAGAGACGTGGAATTACAAAAAAATAGTGATGATTTGTCTGAGCCGAAAACTAGCCCGAGGTAAGCCCATTGGCTATCACAGCATACAAAACGGGCATCCATTACGATTACGCTCTGATTTGTGCCTGATGAACAGAACGTTTCAACTGATTAATCGCCTTTCGGGCCTGAATCGCTATAATGGTATCGGAATCGCTGGTGAGTTCAGTGAGAATCGAGATCAGGCTTAAGTCGCCGGAATTGCCTGCCGCGACGCACGCGTTACGCACCAGAGTGCTCCTTTTTGCCCGCATGAGGGGTGAGCCGGCAAAACGATGTACCACATCCTGGTGATTTTTCAACATTAGCACTTCTTCGAGGTTTGGAAAGGCGCCGGCGATGTCTTCGAGAAAACCTTTCACTTCTGTCGTTTTCACCTGATTATTGAAAGGACATGCCTCCTGACAGGCATCACAACCAAAGAGTCTATCGCCCACCGCTTCGGCCAATGGGGATTCTACCGCGCCGGGATGCTCTATGGTAAGATAAGAAATACAACAGGAGGCGTTTAAGCGACCCGGCAGGGAGAGGGCATCAGTGGGACAGGCGTCAACGCAGCGGCGGCAACGCGGAGGACAGGATCTGTTCGTTTGCGGAGGGGTTGAATCCTTGAAAGGATATGTCGAAACGATGTGCCCGAGAACCACCCAGCTTCCGAGTCGCGGGTGTATCGTGAGTGTGTGCCGACCAGTGAATCCTAGCTGGGACTCCTCAGCCAGCCATCTTTCATCTAGTGGACCGATATCGGTAAACGGTCGAAAGTGATGATTCGGGAAACTAACCTTGAGTTGTCGGGCGATCTGCCGCAGCCGATTGCCCAGCTCGCGGTGATAATCCCGCCCCCGGGCATATCGTGCCACTCGGGCTGCCTTTTTCGCTGCCTCGTCATGACGACAGTAGCCCAGAGCCGAAACCAAAATCGACTGGCAGCCTTCCACAATCTTATCAGGCCGGTATTTAACCTTAGTGTGCGAGCGTATCCATTCCAGACCGGGGGGAGGATTCAAACTGGCTGCAAGAAAGGCAGACTCAAGGAGGCGTCTTCGCTCTTCCGCCTCATCATCCAGAGGCCAGGCGAGAATGGCCGGCGCGCTGAGCCTCACTCGGGCATAGAATTCCGCGAGTCTTTCGTTGTTCATCGATACAGCATCCGGCGAATGCGCGTTATTGGATAACACATGCTTGACCAACACCAATAGTATGCTCTATATTCGGAACGCGTAAATAGGAGGCGTAGCGAAGCAGGTTATCGCGCCGGCCTGTCAAGCCGGAGATCGCGGGTTCAATCCCCGTCGCTTCCGTCCCAGCAATCCGATGTCCTATTCCAACAAGGTAGTTTCCCTTGTTAGGGAAACCGGATCGAGATTCTGACTTGAATACAATTCTTCGGCGACACTGCGGAGTTCCGGAGTAACAGACTCCCAGGTTCGAACCAGTAGCTCACGAATCTCCTTGTATCGGGCGAGGCTCATCTCACCTTGTTCCTTAAGTTGAATGCTCATGTTCTCGATAGCTGTCTTCTCGGCCATTGCCAACTCTTCCAAACGACGGCTCTCGGCCCGCGCAACCCGGGCCTTTTCCAGCGCGGTCGGATCGTGTGTATCAAAGTACTTATGAATTTCATCAAAGGACCGCTGAAGCGTTCTCCTGGCATCCATGGAGTATGTTTGCCACTGTCGCCAAGCACGCAGATAAGGCTGACTGCTCCAGGACATCATTCTTTCCAGCGCGACAAACTCATCCGAAACATCCCAGGCCTCCTTGAGAGATTGAATGGTTTCCCTTTGAAGCCGAGAAATGCCCACGGCGAGCAGATAGCGATTGATCTCCTGGGCATTTGAGTTGGTAATGAGCAGCAACAACGCGCTCTGGTTGGGGCTTCCACTCTCCAGGTTAACCAGCCAAGGATCATCCTGTTCACGTAAGAGAGTTAGGGCGGCATATTGGATGGGGGGAGCAGCGGTGGTGACAAGATTTCGCAGCAAGCTTCGAGCCTCGTTGCCCAAAATCCGAATCGAGTTCATTGCCGCGGCGCTCACTTCGTCGGAGGGATTGCCCAAAGCATCTATGAGAGTGGGCAAAGCAATCGGTGAGCGGATATCCCCCATCAGTTCAATAATACGTATCTTCTTGGAGTCCGATGAAGCCTCATACAACTCCGCGAGCCGGGGAATCGCCTCCGAACCGTAGTCGCCCAACATCGCTTCGGCCTTACTCCTTATTCGCTCGTCCCTGTCGTTCAGCATCGTAAGCAGCACAAAAAGACTGCTGACAGACCGCAATCCCTGCATTACATCCATAGCCGCAATACGACTATTGTACGGCCGAGATTGATCGGTCGCCTCGCGGTGGAGATACGGCAAACCAGCTTCCCCCAAATGCAGCGCCGCAATTTGGGCCTCTTTTTTCAGCTCTGGATTTGAAGAATTGAATGCCTCAATGAATAAGGGCATATCGTTGGGATTGAGATAGCGCCCGAGGGTCCGATACGCGATAACAGCCGTTCTTGAATCTGTTGCCCTCACCGCGGCCTGAAGCTCCGGATTATCCCTCCTGGCTACCAGTCTCACCGACAATGAAGCCTGATTTCGCACATTCGGATCGGGATCGTCAAAATAGCTAATAAGAATTCTAACACTATCCTCACCCTCAGTACGGGCAAGCAGCCGCAATCCTTCCACGCGTAGCGATGGGTCAGTGTCATTCAGAAGACTAAGAATTGCCTGACGATATTTCCTCGGTTGACTGACGATTTCCTCCAAGGCGGGCAAGGAAACCCGTTCATCAGAATCCAAAGCCGCCCTGGCAATGAGAGGGTGGAAAAAACTGTTATCGGCCCGCAGCGCAAGAAAAAGACCCGCGAGCCGGTAATCGGGATTTTCATCCGTGAACAGTCGCTGAATTTCTCCAAAATCATTAGCGTCGATGTTGTACCTTTTGCCCTCCAGAGCGCCGCTAATCATGTCGTCTCGAACCGCCGGATCGTCAAGAACCAGATTGGAGGTACTGCGACAGGATACGATGAAAAACCCTGTCGCCAGCAGTGCTATCATCAATGCTGGATAACCGATGCGATGAGATGCGAGCGCCATAGTTCTATTCTCCGACACCTTGAAGGGAAATGGAAGCCTCTGGACCCGCCTTAACCGCGTGAGTTATCCTCACCCCGTGCGCTTAAATGAATATGAACGTCAGCTGCAAGAATATCTTGAAAGCTACATTACCCCGGAACGAAAAGAACGCATGCGGGTGGTGTTGAAACAGCGCACCAGGTACATTGTCTGTGTTTTGGAAGACCTCTACGACCCCCGGAACGGCAGCGCCGTTATACGTCACTGTGACGCCCTGGGCATCCATGAACTCCATGTCATCGAAAACCGCAATCACTTCAAAACCGACAAAAAAGTGGATATGGGCAGTGCCCAATGGCTGGATATCCGGGCGCATCGTTGTTCTTTGCTGGAACAAACATCCCCGAAGGGTCTCAAATCCGCCGCAAGCGGCAAAATCCGAGAGTCGAAACCCGTTCCAACCCGTACCGCTGAGGCTCTCAGCGCCCTGAAGAATCGGGGCTACCGTATCGTCGCTACCAGTCCCCTTGGCCACAGCTTGCCGGAAAGCCTCAATCTCAGCGCCGGTCCTGTAGCGATAGTATTCGGTAGCGAAAAACATGGTATCTCAACTCAGGTACGAGAGGAAGCCGATAGCACTCTGCGCATCCCCATGGTGGGATTTATTGAGAGTTTCAACCTTTCGGCCAGCGCGGCCATTATTCTCTATATACTCTCGCGGCGGCTTCGGAACGAAGAATTGCCATGGAGGCTTGAGAATGATGACGCGGAGAGAGCGCTGTATGAGTGGGTTTGCCGGACGGCCCCCCATGCCGAGAGACTGATTGAGAAATTCAGAGGCGAAACCATGTAGCCGTTATTTCACCACCAGCACCTTCCTGGTCGATGTTATCGGGTCCCACAAAACGGATAAAGTAAATACCCCGAGCGACGACATTGCCGGCATGGTTTCGCCCATCCCAGGACACCGTATAACTACCGGGACTTTGACTCCCCCGCCCTGAGCGTCCGACGCGCTCCGTTGCTTTCCGGGCCATCTTGGTAGGTTTGGCCTGCCAAGGCACGCTCTGAGGCTTAGCGAAGCCCGGAGACCGCGCCCCGCCCTCGCGGGCGAAACATATTTCTAACGGAACTTCAGCGGCTTGTAGAGAGGGTTAGCGTTCATCTTGGTGGCGCCAAAAAATATATCTGTGTAACGCCTTACCCGGCCCACATCCCAGTTGCTGATGTCCTGGTTAAACGAGGCACTTCGGGCATCTAGGGTCCTGGCGCCCCCTCTTCCGGCAAAGAAGTATGGCCCCCCGAAGGGGCCTGCCAAGGCACGCTCTGAGGCTTAGCGCGAAGCCCCGGAGACAGCTCCCCGCCCTCGCGGGCGGGACATGTTTTCTAACGGAACCTCGGCGGCTTGTAGTGGGAGTTAGTGTTCATCATGGTGGCGCCACGAAACATATCTACGGTGGCCCATACCCGGCCCAC
>Ga0066192_1000019_pt1 | contig 43772 bp, 45 predicted proteins | sample WorMetvacBELIZE1_FD_58707 | JGI IMG/M metagenome (GOLD analysis project Ga0066192, IMG submission 58707) | Marine gutless worms symbiont microbial communities from Max Planck institute for Marine Microbiology, Germany - Olavius vacuus BELIZE.1... | ecosystem: Host-associated > Annelida >... | reverse complement strand
ACAACGAACGTCATCAGAGGATGCCTCAGCCCTCATGACACAAAAGTATTTACACTACCCTTCCTTTTTTTAATGGAAATTCACTGAAATCACCCACCGTTTCAGGCTCTTTTCAAGCCCTCGCGCCGAAGTGGTATTCACGTGTATACTGTACATATGAGACTAAACCATGTCGGCGCCCACTGTTGATACCCTCGTTATTGGCATCTCCTCCCGTTCCCTCTTCAAACTGGAGAAGGAAAACCGTATCTTTGTGGAGAAAGGCCTGGATGCCTACGCCGAGTATCAGAAGGATAATGAACGACGAATTCTAGAGCCGGGTACGGCCTTCCCTCTGGTAGAAGCCTTCCTGAAACTCAACGAAAAACTAAAGGAGCAACTGGTGGATGTGGTAATCATGAGCCAGAACAACCCCCAGACGGGTCTACGCATCATGAACTCCATCGACTTCTACAACCTGGCAATCACTCGGGCCGCCTTCTCCGGTGGCGCGAGGCTGGGACCATTGCTGAAAGCTTACAGTGTCGATCTCTACCTTTCCATGAATCGAGAAGATGTTCAGGATGCGGCTGAGCATGGCATCTCCTCGGCGATGCTCTATGCCCCGCCACAGCAATTCAACCCCGACGCGGATGAAATTCGTATTGCTTTCGACGGAGACGCCGTACTCTTCAGTGAGGAGTCGGAAATTATCTATAGACAACAGGGTTTGGACGCTTTTCTGGAACACGAGAAAGCTTTCGCTGAGATACCCCTCCCCGAAGGCCCTTTCGGTCGTGTGCTGAAAACACTCTCAAGAATCAAAAACCTCTCCGATAGAAAACTGGTTCGTATTGCCCTGGTAACCGCCCGCGACCGTCCAGCCCACGAAAGAGTGATACTCACTCTGCGCAGCTGGGGTGTCAGTGTTGATGAAGCCTATTTCCTTGGGGGACTTCCCAAGAACCAGGTGCTCAAAGCCTTCAACGCCCACATCTTCTTCGACGATCAGGATAAACATGTCGGACCGGCATCGGAACATGTCCCCTCGGCCCGTGTACCTTATAAGACGACATCAGAACTCTACAACGACGACGCTCACAGCGCTGATGAATGAACCTTATTCCGCTTAAGGTATCAGCGTTTTCTCAAGATAGCGGCACCGTGGAAGGGGCGCAACGATCTGCCGGCTTTCATGAAAGCTTGTTTACAAAAAACCGCGGATGGAGTTTAATAATGAGCAAACGAGGTAGGATAAATGGAAAAAATCGACTTCAAAAAAACGCTTAAACACCTTTACAAGCCTTCAGCCAAACAAATCGAAATCATTGAGGTCCCTAAGATGAATTACATTATGGTCGATGGCCAGGGCGATCCGAACACATCCCAGTCGTTCCAAGACACCATAGAAACCTTGTATCCACTCGCCTACACGCTGAAATTCATGGCAAAACTCAGTGAGACGGGTGTCGATTACACCGTAATGCCTTTGGAAGGGCTGTGGTGGGCTGACGACATGTCCACGTTCCTTACAAAAGACAAGGACAAATGGAAATGGACATTGATGATAATGCAGCCGGAATTCATCACACAAGACATGTTCCAAAAAGCTGTGGAACAGATCAGAGCCAAGAAGAACCCCGTTTTCCTGCCTCTGGCCAGATTTGAATCCTATGAAGAAGGAAAATCCGCTCAAATCATGTACACCGGCCCGTTTTCAGAGGAAGGTCCCACGGTGGAAAAAATCCATGCCTTCATCAATGAAAACGGAGCTCAGATACGGGGCAAACATCACGAAATATACCTCAGTGACCTGCGTCGCGTCGCCCCGGAGAAAATGAGAACAGTAATCAGGCAGCCAATGACCTAAGGGCATTCCAAAACCGACCTGTCATGCGGCGTTCAACTTTCTCGGGTTAGCTTCCCATAGCGTTATACCCTTCACATTTTCTAACAGACATCTGTCTTTTGCCGGATTCAAAAACGGTCCGGATGGCCAATCACGAGTTCTGTCGCGGGAACGACCAAAATCTTCACGGGTTTATCCGGCTCCGTATCCGTGTTTAATGCGAGATTTTAACCGAAGAGGATGATAAGCTAAGTTTGTAAAGCGTTCTAGGAGTCGTGATGAGAGACGTGCGGGGTCATAAGACTGAACGAATGGGTGATGGCAAGATGCTTGCCGCCTTCGGAATTAACGTTTTGCTCACGGTGGCGCAAGTAATCGGCGGGATTCTTTCGGGCAGTCTGTCGCTGATCGCCGACGCATTGCATAACTTTGGCGATGCCGCGACTTTGGCCATTGCGCTTTTCGCCCGTAAGCTAGGCCGCAAACCGCCGGATTCTTTTAAGACTTTTGGTTATAAACGCGCGGAGACGATTGCCGCCCTGGTCAATTTAACCACCCTTGTGATTGTTGGTCTGTATCTTCTTTTCAAGGCTCTTTGGCGTTTTATAGAGCCAAGGGAAATTGAGGGTTGGACCGTGGTGATTGTCGCAAGCATTGCGTTGCTTATTGATGTTGCTACTGCGGTACTGACTTACAAGATGTCGAAAGACAGTATGAATATCAAAGCGGCATTTTTGCACAATGTGTCAGACGCGCTGGCTTCGGTGGGAGTAATTGTTGCAGGAACGCTTATTCTGTTTTTTGGCTGGTATTGGGTAGACACGCTGCTTACGCTTGCTATTGCCGTTTATATTTTATGGCAGGGTTTCACTACGCTGCCCAGGGTTATTCATTTACTGATGGAAGGCACGCCGGAGCATTTGTCGATAGACGAGGTTGTCAGCGCAATGGAGGCGCTTGATGGTGTGGAGAATGTTCACCATGTGCATATCTGGCAATTGAATGAGCATCAAAACGCTCTGGAGACGCATGTTGTCAGCAAAGCTGAAAAGCTGTCCGATATCGAAGAGATTAAATCGCGGCTTAAAACCATGCTTTCTAAGCGCTTTTATATCGGCCATTCCACATTGGAATTCGAGAGTGTGGCCAGGCGTGACTGAATGATTGACAATGCCAAACATGGCCGCGCTGTCTCAGGCTACTTCCGATTAGATATGAAGCCCGTTAACGATTTCTACGGGATCGAAGATCGATCATAACAGCCACGATGAGTATGAGTCCTCTGACAACCTGCTGGATGTAGGATGGAATTTTGAGCAGGTTCAGGCCATTTCCAATCACACCCATAATTAACGCGCCGACAACGGAGCCCCAGGCGCCGCCGTAGCCGCCCGCGAGGGATGTTCCGCCCAAAACTACCGCTGCTATGGCTTCAAGTTCCAGTCCAACGCCGGCGGTGGGCTGGGCCGACCAAAGGCGGGCGCTTAGGAGGATACCGCAGAAGGCGGCCATCAGTCCGCTGATGGCGTAGACGGATATTGTAACCCAGTTAACGGATATGCCCGCCAATCTCGCGGTATCCGCGTTCCCGCCGATCGCGTAGATATGATGGCCGTAGCGGGTGCGGCTTAAAAGCAGGTGAATAAGGATGGTCAGACTCAAAAGGAAGAGTACGGGCATGGGAATGGGACCGATGGAGCCGGATCCCAGAACAATGTAGTCCTCGGGCAATCCGGATATCGGTCTGCCCTCGGTATACACCAATGTAAGACCCCGTCCCACAGCCAGCATTGACAGCGACGCCACAAAGGGCGGAAGCTTGCCGCCGGCAATAAGAACACCGATCAGGATGCCGCTCACCACGCCGATAAGAAGGGCGACGGCGATGGCCGAACCGACCGACCAGCCCGATCGCGCCATCAGACCGCTGGAGATGGCGCCTGCCAATGCCGCTATCGAGCCCACCGAAAGATCAATTCCCCCGGCAAGAATCGGCAGGGTCAGCCCCAGCGCCGCTACCGCGGTAATTGATGACTGCAGAACGATGTTAAGCAGGTTCCTTGGCTGGGAAAAGCGTGGGATGATGAGGGCAAAGATGATACAGAGTCCCAGAAGAACCAAAACAACGCTGTAGCGCCGCAGCAAATGGCGATAGTTGGCCATGGAAGCCCTCATGAGACGGCTCCCGCCGCAAGATGCATGATGCCATCCTGGGTGGCCTCGCCGCGGGAAAATTCACCAACCATTTCTCCATTCCTCATCACCAAAATCCTGTCGCTTAGGCCCAGTATTTCCGGAAGCTCTGAGGATATTACGATTATCCCGGCTCCATCGGCGGCCAGTTGATCGATCAATGTGTATATTTCCGCCTTGGCGCCAACGTCGATGCCACGCGTTGGTTCATCGAGTACGAGAATTTTGGGTTTAGTCGACAGCCATTTCGCGATAACCACCTTTTGCTGATTTCCGCCGCTCAGGTTGCGAATTTGATCTGACAGATTGGACAGGTGAACGTTGAGACGGTCAACCAGCTTTGCGGCCAGTTCTCTAATCCTTTTGAAATCCAGCACGCCCCAGCGACTAAAGAGCTTCAGGACGTTGACGGTAAGGTTCTTCTGCACCGAAAGATTGAGGAACAGTCCCTGTTCCTTGCGGTCTTCGGGGACGTACACCAAGCCTTTGGAAATCGTGTCGCGGACTTCAAGATGACGTATTTCATTGCCTTCTATGGCTGCTTTGCCGCTGCTGAGGGGATCTAAGCCGACTAGGGCACGGGCGAATTCACTTCGTCCCGCCCCTACCAGGCCGGAAACGCCAAGAACTTCTCCCCGGTGTAAGCGTAGGCTGATGTTTTGAAACCCCCTCCCGGTTAAACCATCCACATTGAGCAGAACCTCGCTTTGTGCCGAGGTTCTCCGATTGAACGCGTCTGTAAGTTCCCGCCCAACCATCATCCGAACCACCTCGGTTAAATTGGTTTCGGCGGCATCCTTGGTGGCAATGAGATGGCCGTCACGGAGCACGGTGATGCGATCGGCTGTTGCGAAAACTTCTTCCAGGCGATGCGAAATATAAATCAGTGTTATTCCCTTGTCGCGAAGACTTCTTACTATGCTAAGCAGGATATTGGTTTCGGCGCCGCTCAATGATGATGTCGGCTCATCGAGTATGAGTATTTTCGCGTTCAGCGATAGGGCCTTGGCGATTTCCACCATTTGACGCATGGCTATCGGGAGCGAAGACACCATGAGCGAGGGATCCAAATCGAGTCCCAGCTGTTTTAGATGTTCCCGGGCGCTTCTGGTCATAGCGCGTTTATCTACTAAACCCAGCAGGCCGCGGGGCTCCCGGCCCAGCATGATGTTCTCGGCTATGCTCCGATCGGGAAGCAGGGTGAGCTCCTGGTGAATCATGCCGATGCCCATGTGCTGGGCCTTCCGGCTGGAGTTCAGTTCCACCGGCCTGCCAAAAAACACAATTTCTCCTTCGTCTTTGGAGTAGTCGCCCGCGAGTATCTTCATCAGAGTCGATTTCCCCGCCCCATTTTCCCCAACGACCGCGTGAATTTCACCGGGAAAAAAGGAAAGATCTATCTGATCGAGGGCTTTCACTCCGGGGAAGCTTTTGCTGATTCCTTTCAGAGCAATGGCCGCCCTGTTCATTGAAAACTCCTGTGTGGGGACCTTTCCAAGGTCCCCACGGATAAACTACTGAACGAGGGCCAAATCCACCGGAATAACGGCGGGAACCGATTTACCTATGAGATGATTATGAGCGGCCTCAACGCCGAGACTTCCGATTTTAGCCGGCTGTTGGGCAACCGTAGCCGCCAGAGAGCCATCGTTGACCGCGGCGACAGCATCGTCAACGGCGTCAAATCCAACAAAAACGATTCCCGTACGGCCGGCGGCCTTGGCGGCCTCAATCGCGCCTAGAATCATTTCATCGTTGTGAGCAAATACGCCATCGATACTTGGTTGGGCCTGAAGGATGTTCTCAAACACACTCAAACCTTCCGCGCGATTGAAATTCGCCGTTTGGCGTGCGACAACTTCCACTGTAGAAACACCTCCGACAACTTCGTTGAATCCCATTCCCCTGTCTCGGGCGGCCGATGTTCCCGCGATGCCTTCGAGTTCCACCACATTGCCAATACCACCGATGGCGTCAATCAGGAATCCGGCGGCCATCATGCCGCCCGACACGTTGTCGGAGGCAACATGCGCCACAACATCGCCACCCGCTGCCCCGCGATCGATGGTGAAAACGGGGATGCCGGCGTTGTTGGCCTTGATAATACTAGGCACGACGGCTTCGGCGTCTGTTGGATTCACCAGAATGGCGTCGACCCCTTGCTGGATCAAATCCTCCATGTTCACCGCCTCTTGTGCCGGATCGTCCCTGGAATCCATAACGATCAGCTCGACACCGAGTTCAATCGCCTTCGCTTCGGCTCCCTCCTTCAGGGTAACAAAGAAGGGATTGTTCAAAGTTGAAAGCGACAGCCCATAGACTTCTCCCGCCGCGTCGCCGGTACCAGCGGCAAACAGGGCGCCGGAACTCATCGCAAGCACCAGGAAAAAAACGATAACTCTTTTCATTGTGACCTCCCTTTGGTCTTTCTATTTCTAAAAACCGGCCTACCGCCGGTTTCTTCTTTCCAGTTTCGAAACATTGTTGAGAAGCAGAGCCAGGGCGATAACGATGCCCTTGACAACCTGCCCCCAAAACGCGGGTACATTGAGAAGGTTCAAGCCATTATTGATCACCGTAATGATCAACACCCCCACCAGGGTTCCGCCCAAACCTCCACTGCCGCCGCTGAAACTCGTACCGCCGACGACAACCGCCGCGATGGCGTCGAATTCGTATCCGGCGCCCATTGTGGGCTGGGCGGAATCCAATCGCCCAATCAGTATTTGCCCGGCAAGGGCCGCCAGAGCGCCTGACACGCAATAAACCATGCTGATGTAAATTTTCACGGGGATGCCGGTGAATCTGGCCGCTATGTGATTATTGCCAAGAGCCTGCAGTCGCGCTCCTTGCGCCGTCAATCTCAAAAAGATTACTCCAAGAAGAAACACGATCAGCACGACAATGACCGGGGCGGGTATCGGACCTGCCAGGGCGGTCCCCAGAACACGAAAAGACTCCGGCAATCCGGTAATCGGTCTGCCTTGGGTAAAGCTCAGCGCCAATCCCCGGGCAAAGGTCATGGTTCCCAAAGTGGCAATGAAAGGCGGGAGTCGGAGCCTGGTCACCAGAATTCCGTTGAACAGACCAAGCATCGCACCAATGACCAGTCCACTTAGCGACGCGATAATCGGTGTAACGCCTCCGACAAGCAGTCGCGCCGTCATCACGGCGCTTAACGCCAGCACCGATCCAACGGATAAATCGATACCCGCTGTAAGGATAACCAGCGTCATGCCAACCGCGATGATTCCATTGATAGACGACTGCCTGAGTATGTTGACTATGTTGGGAAAGGTAAGAAAGCGCTCCGAGAGTATCGCAAGGACAAGGCATAAGGCCAAGAACGACAAGAGTATTCCGGATCGTCTTGTAGCTCGAATGACAGCTTGCCCGCTTATCAAAACACCACTCCCGAGTAGAGAATAATATTGGCGTAGGGGCTGCATTCACCTGTTCGAACCACCGCCCGAGTATCCACGACGGCTTTTTTGAATTCCTCGTGAGAGATGAAGTGCGCCTTCACTCCGGAAAATCGCTTGAGAACAGCTTTCAGGATTTCCGGGTTTTGTCGACGTATTTCTTCGGCGAGGATAACTCGTTCCACTACGAGTTCCGACAATACCGCGTCCAGAACTTCCACAAAAGAAGGCAGCGATGGAGATACCGCCAAATCGACACGCTGAGGTCCATCGGCAACCCGCGGTATGGGCAAACCGGCATCGGCGACGCACAGGCCGTCGTTGTGTCCCATCGCCGCCACGATATGAGATAATTCCGCGTTCAGTAGCCAGGTTTTCTTCATGCCGCAGTCTCTTTCGGCGCCATACCATGGGATTCCCGTTCCACGACGCGGGTACTGAGGTTTTCCGATATGGTTTTCGTTTCAGGCTGTTTGATTCTGGTCAGAAGGATTTCGGCTGTGCGCCGGCCCATTGTGTATTTCGGCTGGGCCACTGTCGTTAAACTGGGCGAGACGAAGGATGAAAGCTGAATATCGTCGAATCCGATCACCGAAAGATCCTCTGGCACTCGCAGAGCCATTTGACGCGCTGCCTTCAAAGCCCCGATAGCCATCATGTCGTTTGCGGCGAATAAGGCCGTTGGCCGATGAGGGCGACTCAAAAGTCGCAAAGCCGCTCTATTTCCACTTTCCAAACCGAAATCACCCTCGACAAGGTTGGCAGGATCCACATTGATACCCAAATGGCGCAAAGCCTCCCGGTAGCCTTGTTCCCGCTCCATGCTGGGAACAAGGTTTCGCCGCCCGGAAATAAACCCGATACGGCGATGTCCAAGCTCAATCAATCTCGCAACCGCCTTCCTGGCTCCCACCCGGTTGTCCACCAGCACACAGTCAATCTCAAAATCGGGAATGTAGCGGTCGATGAGCACATGGGGCTGTTTTTGCTTTGCCAGAATCTCAATGGCCTCGTGGTCCTGCCCGATGCTTACAAAGGCAATCCCGTCAACTCCTTTGTTCTCAAGCAAGCGAAGGTAGTTAACCTCCTTTTCGAGATTGTTATCCGTGTTGCAAAGAATCACGCTGTATCCGGCATCGAAGCAGCTATCCTCCACTCCCCGAGCAATCTCGGCAAAGAAGGGATTGGTGTTATCGGGCAGAATCAGTCCGATCATGTGGGTTTTGCAGCTCCTCAAACTCCGGGCGGCCGTATGAGGCCTGTAGCCCAGTTCGTCAATCGCCGAACGTACCTTAACCGTCAGCCCCTCGCTTACATACCGCGTGCCATTGACAATGTGGCTGACTGTGGTGATGGAAACTCCGGCGCTCTCAGCGACTTCTTTTATCGTGGCCATAAACTCCTGCGGGAAAACGTTTACGCAAACGTTTTCCTCTCTATGGTAGGCCATTTCTAAGCCGCTGGCAAGGCATGGATGGCGGGTTTTTTAGACTTTTGTCGCGAATTTGTCGTCAGTATGGCTGGAGAAACCAACACCGCCTGAGTAAGTGTGGGCGAATTATCGTCTGATAGCTATGGAATATTCTTAACCGACACGCCACCCATTATGGTCAGAGTTTTTATACTGATGTCCGGCGCTCCTCGGGATTTTTGGTTCGACGTCGCATCGTTTATGCCGCCAAAAATCGGAATCCCCGCAACAAAAATGCCCACATCGTTGGGGATGATGACTTCCAGACTGCCCATGAAGCAGAAAGCATGTATGGACACGCCGGACCGTGGCAGTTCGGCTTCTCTGAAGTCCAGTCGCGCACCTCCCATGATGTGACAGCAGCGGATTTTCCGTGCGGGGGTCCAGCGTCCTCCCTTCACTGATTCGCCGAAAATGGCGATGATTGATTCCTCGTTCTTGGTGTCGTGTTTGTTTATAGACCAGGCTGAAGCCGCTTCGCTTGAGCCAGTTGTTGGCAGGGAGATGTCTTCAACCAATTCCAACAGCTCGGCTTTGGTGTTGGAATTGATGGCCTTTTTGATACGTTTTTCCATGGTATCGACATCCAAAACGCCTTGGGCGTAGGCGTTTTTAAGCAATGCTACTACTTCGTCGCGGATCTCATCTATCTTGGATTCTTGATAACTCTCAACTACTCCCATGGGCATTCCTTTGAGCCAAGCAAGTTTACGCGGTTTCCTTGCGATTCGTCAACGCTTCTTGAAATTACTCAAGAGAAAACTGGCATTTCCCATATGTCCATTACTCTAGAAGTATGGACATTGAAAACTGATTGCCATGTTCGATTCCCTATCTCAGGAAACCCGGCTGCGCGTGTTTCATCCTTGGTCCAAGCCGGTTCCGAGGGGCTTCCTTCGGGCATCTTGAGCGAAAACTCGGTATTCGGCATAACACAATGTCCTTTTATCTGAATCATCTTTCCAACACGGAGATTGTGACATCCCGCTGTTGAACGGATTCGTTAGTTTCCCGACATCCACGATTCCACATAAAGCGCGATGTCGCAGTGAGGACGCGGCCAATTGTCAAACAGCAATCCTGAATTCCTAAGTTGGAACTTTCGCCCGTCAGGCCGTCTGCCAACCTCTTTTCTGAATGATTCATAAATCGGGAGTCCTTGGCCGTCCATGCTGATTTCCACACCAGCATCCTTGAGCACCTTGATAAAACTGTAGAATGTGTGGCTTCCCTGGTCGGTATTGAAGATCGGCCATCAGGCCCCTCACTCATGCAGGAGATAGCCATGGGGTGAAAAACAGCACTGTGAGCTGAATGAACTTGGCAAAGAAATTCCGACGCGGAGCATCAGATGTCCGCGCCGGAATAGAGAATACTATTCGATAACAGTAATACGTCCAAAGGTGGCTGGTGCGATAACACCAGCATCCATTGACTGAATGTAGTCGATTACCACATCACGCTGATAAGCCGAGGTATCGTACTGATAACCCTCCATCATGGAGTATCCATCGCCGCCGGCTGCCATAAAGGAGTTGGTGGCAACCTTATAGGTGGCATTTGGATCGATGGGCTGACCATTGATGAGGATGTCACTGGACTGTCCTGTTGTGAAATCGACTGTGAAGCTTACCCCATCGGAAACCTGTGGGAAGCCGCCCTTGCCCCGGGGAATGGTGGCGACGAAATCGAACATGGCTTGCACCTGGGCACCACTCATGTCGACGGTTTTCACCGAATTATCAAAGGGCAGAACTTCGTAGATGAGTTTTTTGTTGATATCCCCTTCAGGTATGTCGGCTCTAATGCCACCGCCGTTCTGAATGGCGAAATCGGCGCCCTGGGATTTGGTGGCCCATAGCATGGCATCGGCTACCATATTACCGAGAGCGGCCTCTTTTAACCGAATTTCTTCATTCTCAAAATGACCGTCGGCGTAACCGATTACCTCGGTAAGCTTGACCTCCACCTGATCGTAGTATGGTGTAAGTGCGTTTAACAGAAAGGGATCTTCTTCGATTTCCATCCCAACAAAGGTGTAGACTGTTTCGCCTTCGTCATCTTTGGTGGCATTTTTCAGGTTTACCGGGATGGGCTCCCAAGCGAAATCGACCACTTCGCCGTCGGTGATGGTGAGGACGGCCTTGCCAACATACAGTCCCCATTGCCAGGCTGTGACGATGGGAGTTCCGTTGACAATGACGGCTTCATCCAATTTCGTGTGGCTGTGACCGTCGATAATGAGGTCGATGCCTTCAACATTTGCGGCCAAACGACGGGAGCCAGGGAGGTTTTCATCGTCGTACAGGCCCAAGTGTGCCAATGCGATGATAACATCCACCTGTGGTTCAAGTTCGGCAATCACGCGCTGAGCGGCGTCCACTTCATCCTCAAACACCAGATTGCCGGTAATGTCGGGCGAGGTGACTACAGGGGTTTCGGTCGTGGTGAGTCCGAAAATGCCCACAGTGAGATTGTCGAATTTTTTGATAACATAGGGTTCATAAAGCAACAATCCATCACTGTCGTACACATTGGCTGATATAAAGGGGAAATTGGCCATGCGCTGCTGTTTTTCCAGAGTGGAAAGGGGTTTGTCAAATTCGTGATTGCCCAGGGCCATGGCATCGTAACCGACGTAATTGTATCCAATGATATCCGAAGCAGCTTCGAAGAAGTTGGACTCAGGGCGACCCGTGTTCAAGTCACCGGCATCAAGAACGAGAACATTTTCATGCATATCGCGGGTGTCCATGGTAAGGGTGGCGATGGCCGGTAGACCACCGACGTTCGGAGCCGGATAGTTGAAAAAATTCAATGGATGACCGTGAGTATCATTGGTGTGGAGAATTACGAGTTCTTCTGTGCCTTGCATGGGCGCTTGGCCGGCGCCATTGGCCATGAGGGAAAAGGGTGCGGCTACAACAAAAACCAAGGCTATAAACAGAGAGAAACGACTTTTATTCATAGAGTACCTCCTAATTATCGGGTGATTATATCACACTTGGATATATCTGCATAGAGAAAAAACCGCACATTGTACACGGATTATTCAGATCGTGTATGACGGTTGTTGGAATCACGTACACTCATCTGGCCGGCAAGAACCTGGATGAAGCGGATATCTCTTCTCTAGGATATGTTCAGCATTAGCTGGACGCTATTGGCGATGCGAATCAGTGAAAGCCGGTTAGTTTCCCGGGGTCAACCTTCTGATGAGAGATTCGGGATATCCGCGCGTCCGCATCTTTTTTCGAAAGGGGGCAAAAGGCCATGGACAACGCCCGAAAACCATGGTTTTCCGCTCGGGATTCAGAATCATATAGCATGCCGATAAATCCATGTCTCTGGGCTGACCAACACTCCCGGGATTTGCCAGGTGGGAATTCCCCGTATAGTGAACTTCTTTTCCGTAATGGATACTTTTCGCCCTTGCTCCGAAATCAGATTCGTAAGCCCAAAGGGCGGGCAGATGCGTATGACCTACCAGTGTCAGGAAAGTCGTAGCGGCGGCAAGTGTTCTTCCCGCGTCCGATGCTGTGAGTACATAGCCCCAGATTGGATTGACTAGATTCCCATGAACCAGGGTTATCGACTGCTGAATCAACACTGTTGGCAGGCTGGCCAGCATTGCTTTTCGCTCATCATCGAGTAATTCTCGGTGAAGATGGAGGGCGGCTTGGGCTTCATGGTTGAAATGAGCTACATCGACAATCCCGGCAGCGGCCTTGTCGTGATTTCCGGCTACCATCACGGCATCTAAGCTTCGCAGAAGGTCGAAGCAGATTATCGGATCGGGACCGTATCCGAAGATATCCCCCACAACCCATATCTTCCCATACTGCCCTGTGGTTTTTTTCAGAACGGCTTCGAGGGCTTCGAGATTGCCGTGTATATCAGAAATGACGAGTATGGGAACGGACATAGAGGCTCCATATTTGCTACAGTGTTGGTGATTATTGTGGGAGGGAGTTCACTTGTTCAATCGTATCCGAACCAAATTCGATGAGAAATACACCAATGTCTGGGTTCTTCTATCGGATACCGACCGATTCGTCTCCCGCGCCGGGCTGATGCCCCACTTCGAGTGGCAGCTTCGGCAATGGCGCGCCAGTCTCCAATCCTCCAGAGGAAACAGTGAAATCGCCAGGAAAATTCGAAGCGAAATCGTGGATTTTCGCCGCTGCCGTCGATTGGAGGGCTGGGAACTTCGGCTGGGATCGCTGGATATACAATTAAAAGGTTTTCGCAAGGATGATGCCATGGCGGTGGGTTTTCGGCGTATGGTGCTTATGGTTGGAGAGAAGGGGCATGTTCAATACATCACCGGGAGCGGCAATCACATTCAACTTGATGAGGAAATCAATGCCCGCTTCCGAAAGAGGGCGCCCGCGGAACCGATGGAACCCCACTATCTCTGGTATCGTCGCGCTGAAGGTGTTCTTGAGCTAGCCGGAGCAGACTCTCAGTCAAGCGAATCTCAGAAGCGACTCAGCAAATACATCCAAAATCATAAATCCGATTTGGTTCGGGCCCTCTATAAACTCACATGAAATGCCGTGGCGTGAGCGCTTTCATGCCGATACCTTGTGTGTTTTTACCTGCTCATTGGATGGTTCCCGTTTTCGGGCCTGGATAAACGCATCTACTACTTCTGGATCGAATTGGGTGCCTCGATTCCTACGAAGCTCTTCAATGGCCGCTTCCTCGGAAATTGCGGCGCTATAGCGGCGATCACTCATCATCGCGTGAAAGGCGTCAGCCACAGAAATAATGCGGGCATACAGGGGTATTTCCTCGCCCTTAATACCGCGGGGGTAGCCATTGCCATCCCAATACTCCTGATGGGATAATGTCATTTCCGCAACTGCCTTAAGGCTGGGGAAATGTCCAAGCAATTCATGGCCGATTTCCGGATGCTGTTTCATTATGGCCATCTCCTTCTCATCCAGTTCGCTTGGCTTGAGGAGAATACTGTCGGGCATGCCGATTTTGCCGATGTCATGCAACAGAAGTGCGGCTTTGAGCGTTCTATCAATTGTAACATGCATTTCCTGAGCAATGGATGTACCGAGATCCAACACATTCTGGCAGTGATCACCTGTTTCCGCGTCTCTTAATTCGAGTGTCTGAGCGAAACTCAGTATGAGCTCATCAATACGCTGTTCCATTACAGCCGCGTCGGCCTCTACCTTCACCAGTTCTCGTATAGTGAGAAGATTTTTAATTCGTGCGTCAAGCTCCCGGATGTTGATTGGTTTGGGCAAATAATCATCCGCGCCAATGCCCAGGGCCTTAAGCTTCGGATCATCACCGGCTTTGGCAGAGATGAGAATGACAGGCAAATCCTTATATTTTTCATCGAATCTGATTTTCTTCAGCAGTTCATAACCATCTAATTTGGGCATCATGATATCGGTAACAATGAGGTTTACCTTATTCCCTTCGCGAAGGTATTCCCAGCCCTCTAAACCATTCTTCTTGGCAACAACGTGATAACCGAAAACCGTAAGGATTCTCGAAATGTAATTTCTCAAATCGTCGGTATCTTCCACAATAAGAATATGATGCTTCGAGTGGGTTTCAGTCTCTGAAGTTTCGGTTTTCTCTTCCACAAATTCAACCGGGCTTTCAACCCAGGCCAAGTGACTGACGGGGATATGAGCGAAATCAGATTGACGACGGTGCGTGGTAATTGAATTAGCATTCGCCATAAATTCCGTATCGCCCAATGTATTGATACTGCGGCGTTCCATCAACGCCGCGGAATCGAGCTCTAAGAGATTCGTCGGTATTTTTGCGGTGAAGACAGTTCCGATTTTCATAACACTATCCACGGAGATGCTGCCATGCAGCAGTTCCACCGAAGCCTTCACGATCGCGAGGCCAAGTCCGGTTCCCTCATAGGTTTGAGCCGAAGATCCCCTTATCTGCACGAAACGTTCAAAAATGTGGGGAAGGTTGGCTTTTGATATCCCGGGTCCCGAGTCGGCAACTGTTATCACCATGTCATCGTCATCGTTCTTCAATTCAACGGAAATTTCACCCTTTTCAGTGAATTTGAGGGCATTTTTGATGAGATTTATGATAATTCGATCGTAGCGGTAAGGATCAATGTATATTGGTTTGGAACTTTCCGAATCTGCCTCGTATAGCAGATCGACCCCTTTATTCGTGGCTATATCCCGAAATAAGGCGACAATGTCTCGGGTATATTCAGCCAAATTCACCTGTGTGAGTCTGAGTTTTTCCTTTTTGGCTTCTATCTTGGAGAAATCCAGTATCTGATTTATCAGATCCAGCAGTTTGATGGAATTGCGATGCATTTGATTGAGAAGACTGTCCTGATCTGGCGTTGTTTCTCCCACATCCCCCTGCCGCAGGCTCTGCAGTGGGGCGATAATCGACGCGAGGGGGGTTCTTACCTCATGACTGACATTGGCGAAAAACTGCGTTTTAATCGTATCGATATTTCTCAGCTTTTCGTTGGCCTTCGCGAGGTTGTAACGAGTGGAAAAATCCTTGCTCCTCTGTCTGTTCAGCAATATGGTGCTTGCTATGGCGAGAATCATTGTTGTAAAAATGAAAAGGTTGTTGTTGAGAAAAATCCCCATATATCCAATATCCTGGAATAGAAGAATGGGCAGAACATACCCAGCATAAATAACCGCGCAAGTTATAATCGAATAGATAGTCTCGAGGGGCATTATCATTGCGAAACTAATAAGAATTATATTCAAACCGGCATAGTAGGGGCTCGTATACCCTCCGGTGAGATGAACCATTACAATGATTGCGGCTGAACAAAGAAAGTACGTCAACATCTTCAATAAACTTGAGTATCTATCCGCGTTTTTTAGAAGTGTTATCAGCAGTATGAGTACATGTCCGATCGCAACCAGGATGCGTATTCTTAGAAAAGTATTAAACAAATCAGGATAAAAAAACAAATCTATTATACTGTAGGCCAAAAAGACAACACACGAAAAAACGGCAGCGATTCGCAATTCATGTATACTCTTCTTATTCATTTCTACTTTTTTATAAACACGGCATGATCGATAATCACAGCATTTATGTGTACATCCCATTACTTCGTTGCATCCCATTATTTCCCCCCACTGTTGAGTGATTAGTCGAATTCCTTATTTGACAATACAGGTGTTCTTATGTGCCGATTCGACAAACACAAGACTGATTACACTAATAATGAAAAAACCATAATAGAAGGTGGTACATTTGTAAGTAGGTTTAGAGACGAAGTACTCGGATTGCACCTGATTCAGGGAGGTTCAATGATTTTGCGATCCACCTATGTCATTACGCCTCTTCTTTGTTCGGAAGCACTGAGGAAATAATCGGCCACTGATTAGCGAAGTTCATTGTGACTCCCTAACATTTCGCAATCTCTCTGCTGATGTTTGAAATAGTAGTTACATCCATGCTGAATATCAATAAAAAAATGAACAAAAATGATTTAATAGAGAAAAATGAGCCTAGATAAACCCGATAACAATGGTGGTCTGGGTTAGATTGGCGAAGCTGCCAAATGAACTGATTCAACTAAAGGTAGCGGCAGCCATCGCGCCCACGAATTGATTCTCATTGAAGAGTTGGAAACAGCTGTCCAATGAGGCTATTGACGTTGACTTCAAGACAATTCGTTCCGCATTGAAAAGGGTTTTCCTGAACAGTTTATTGCCGTTTCAAGATTGAGATAGACCTGGCTAGTATTTATAGGCATTGAGCAGTCATTAGCTCGGGTATGCGAAGTACTTGTTTTTATTTGGCTAAACGAATTCCTTGTAATCACGGTGTTTTTATACGATGATAAAAAAATGGCCACTGACGCAAAGCCCCTGCTGCAATCGGCAGAATTGTTTTCTTTGTGCACTGATGAGGACCTTTCAATCATTGCTTCACGAAGCGAATTTTTGCATCTAAGCGACGGGGATGCGATCTTCGTAGAAAACGAACCACCGGAGCGCCTCTATCTTGTGGTCCGTGGTGAAGTTGTTGTCAGGAAAAAGGACCATGAGGGGTATTCGGTGGATATTGCTCGATTTCTGCCTGGTGACTGTCTTGGGGAGTTGGACATGTTCACCGGTGAAAACCGTAACGCCTCCGCATATGCCCTGGATGGGGCGACTCTCCTCGCCTTTCCCGCCAAGAGACGAGGATTTGATGACATACGGGAAAAGCATCCCGGTGTTGTTGCCAAATTGATGCATACATTTCTTGTTCAGACCTCAGCACGAATCAGGAGTGTGAACATGTTGGTGAAGGAAAACTCACCCCTCTTTCAAGATCTGAAAAAACAAGTTTATGTGGATAAGCTTACTGGGCTCTACAACAAAACACTTTTTGATGAAACGCTGGTCCGAGTTCTCTCGAAGGCTCAAGGAACTACCGGATTACTCATGTACAAACCTGACAATTTCAAGGTTATCAACGATCACTACGGCCATGATGGCGGCGACAAAGTTCTTCGACACATAGCCGATGGGTTGCAAGATATTGTTCCAAACCGTGATATGCTGTTCCGATATATGGGAAACGAAAATGCCGTAATCCTGCCGAACGCGCAAAGGGACAACCTAATGGAAACGGCCAACATTATTGGTGATTATCTTCGTTCCATCGACTGTGAATCCATTGTGGGACAATCTGCTCCTCGGCTATCGGTAAGCTTTGGACTGGGAATTGCGCCAGAGCATGGTAAAACGGCAGAGGAACTTGTTAATGCGGTTCATCCACTCTCGCTGGAAGGACGTCGACGAGGTGGAAACCTCATTCTCTACCCTGAGGGACTTAGAGAATCATGAAAATCGAAGATCTGAAGGAGTTGGAGTTTTTCTCATCCCTGAGTCTTGAAGAAGTTTCCCGGGTAAAACTTCACATGAAAAAACATGAAGTACCCGAAGGGTGGATACTGTTTCGAGAGGGAGATGAAGGCCGACTGATGTACATCGTACTCTCTGGCAAAGTTGCTATCTCAATCCACACCGCGGACGGTGGGGATGTTGAGGTATCCCAGGTAGGTGAAGGCAGTTTCTTTGGTGAAATGTCAATCTTGGAAAAGGAAGCAAGATCCGCAACCTGCCGAACCAACGCCGACAGTGTCCTCCTATCACTGGATGGCAAGAGCTTCAACAAGCTGATGGATCGTGAGCCCGCGGCGGCAGTTAAGATAATGCAGAAAATGCTCAATACAACGACAGCCCGGCTGCAAACAACCGGCGCATTTCTCTCCGATATGGTGAAATGGGGTGAAAATGCCAGGAAAAGGGCGATAACAGATGACTTCACCGGGTTGTATAATCGCCGGTTTTTCGATGATGCTCTCAAACAGTCAGTTGCTGATGCGTTAAGGAAAAAGTCTCCCGTGTCGCTCGTGATACTCGACATGGATCATTTTGGTACGATCAATGCGGAGCAAGGGGAATCAGTCGGTGATGAAGTGTTATTAGCTGCCGTCCCGGTATTCACTGAGGTATTCGGAGAAAAGGATGTACTCTCCAGGTATGGCGGGGATGAATTTTCCTTCATCCTTCCCGGAACGGATGGCAAAACGGCTCTTGAGCGCTGCCAGAAGGCCGGTGCGGAGATTCGAAATTTGAAGATACTGGAGGGACGTCCGGGAACCATTCGCCAGCTCCATGCCAGTATCGGAATTGCTGTATGTCCCGACCACGCGGATAACCCCGAGAAGCTGCTGGACATGGCCGACCGGGCCTTGTATTTAGCAAAAGAGGCAGGACGAAATCAAGCCAAGCTGTACGTTGATGCATCAAAATGACAAGAGCCCAGTCTTCAGTAAGCATGCGGCAGAGAGGACTTTCTATGCTGCGCCGACGATCTTTTACACCACTCCTTGGGACTTTGCCTTGAGGGAAAATGAATTTGCGAAAGATTCTTGACACTACATCGCTAATGCACGGGTTTTTCACAGCTTTTCCACAACGATGTGGCAAATTTGGTTAGCAAAAAAGAAATTCAAGCTTATCACTGGTATCTGCGACTAATTTATTATTATAAAAAGAATTAATGGGAAAAAGCAACCGAACGATTCAGGTGCTGGACTTGATGGCGATATGAGAGTTTTTCCTTACCCGTCAAGATTTTATAGGTTTATCCACAGGTTTTACACAGTGATTCATCCATTATGAAGCAATAGAAGATAGCGACATTTTATCAGGGCTTTATGAAGTCCGGATTATGGAAAACTCTCAGCCAAGGAAAACCTGTCCGGAAGTATCAATTGCCAGAATGGTTTTACACTCACTGCAGCGGAAACGACCAGCTTTTACAGCCTTTAGCCTCTTGGTGCAAATGGGACAACGGAAGATTTTTGGGAAAACGTTACTGACTTTCAACTTGCCTTCACTATTGAAAAACGATACGGCCTCGTCTAAACTGTCCTTGATGTTGAAAAACTGACTAAAACCCAAAAGTTGAAAAACTTCGTAAACTTTTGGCTGAATTTCCAATAAGACGAGATCTCCACCCCGAGGTTTAACGGCTTTTAAGAAGTGAGTGAATGAGCCAATGCCAGTACTGGAAACATAGTTAAGGCTTCCGCAATGGAATATCAGGTTGCAAAAACCAGCTTCAACAGCCTTTGTAACGCGTTTTTGAAACAAATTTGAGTTGTAGGTATCAATGTAGCCGGTTAGATAGAGCACGAGGCACCCTTTTACCGTTTCTATTTGCTGTAGGCGGATTTTGAGACTGTCATCCTTTTCAATGTCAAAACCACCGACGATTTTATTGTTGTCCATATTCACCTACACTTCCCGGAGTTTCTATTGTAGGAAACTCAGGTTTTTTTGTCAAATCACGATTTTTCATCGGTTGAATCCTTTTTTCGCTGGCAGTATCATAAAAGAGGGGGAATCATGAGCAAAATGCCTATAATTTGCCTGCTGCTGCTTCCCGCGCTCTCCTGGAGCCAAGATTTTACGACAGCCGTGGATTTCAGCATAGACCTTTCCACACTTGATGATGCCTCGGCAGCAAGAATGGCTGCGGCTGATGGACGGATTGTTCTGCTTGAGGGAGTCGTCGGAGAAGTGGAGAGTGGAATGTCAAACGAGATTTTTGAACTGCGCATAATCTTGGTTAATGGGTTCTGGATCGGGACGACTGATATTCGCACGTATTCCTGCCTTATTCGATTTACTGGCGATGAATGGCAAGATCTTTTTCCAATGGCCGGGGCGGATGATCCGATTGAGCGACAGATAATGGAGGGAAGCCGCTTGCTGATTGCCGCGCGAGTAAGCGGGTATAACGAAGCGGCAGCAATGGCCACAGCGGAAGGTGAGGCAATCCGAATCCTGCGATAGCCGATAGGGCAATATCAGTTCAACTGGATATCTTTAGGGAGAACAAGGTTTTTTTTGGCAGTTATGGTAGCCCGGAGTAAAACCGACTGAAGCTCTCTGATATTGCCCGGCCAGTTGTGGCGGGCGAGAGACGCGAAGGTTTCTGTTTCTAGTCGCCAGGTAACGCCGGGCCGCAGATTTTGCAGATAGCAGTGAGCCAGTTCCGGAATGTCTTGTCGCCGCTTTCTCAACGGGGGCATGGTAACGCTCAAAAGGTTGAGCCGGTAGTAAAGATCGGCTCTGAAATGACCCTTTTCGACAGCGGAGCTCAATTTTCTGTTCGTGGCTGTTATATAGCGCACATCCACAGGCCTGGGGCGATTTGAGCCCAATCGTCTTAAAACGCCCTCATCGATTACACGGAGAAGAAATGCCTGGCCGCGCAAACTCATTTCGCCAATTTCATCGAGAAACAGTGTTCCCCCATTGGCATGTTCTATCAAACCTTCACGATCGATGGCGCCGGTGAACGCTCCTTTTTTCGTTCCAAACATCTCTGAGCCCAGCAAATCATCTGCGTAAGCGGCGCAGTTCACTGTGATGAGAGGGCCTTTACTGCGGTCGCTGTGTTGATGAACAGTCTTGGCGGCCAACTCCTTGCCCGTGCCAGTTTCTCCGCTAATGAGAACCGGATATGGAAGCTTGGCAAACTTCTTAAGGCGGGCTCGTATTTCTCTTACAGCATGACTGCTTCCGGTAAGAAGAGGACGATTTTTCGAAGATTCAGGTGCATTGAAACCAATCATCCTGTTCAGACTCGCTCCTATCGCGGACCCGTTCACAGGTCCTGCTATGCAATCAAAAGCGCCATGACGCATACAACAAACCGCCTGAGCCGCTGAAATTCTACAGGCAGCAACAATCACACCGGGCGCATTTGGCAAATTGATTACCCTCCGTATTAATCGGAAATCTCTTGGGCCTGGATCGCGAATTGCCAGAATAACGCCATGGGTTGTAGATTCACGAATAGTTTTTTGGAAATGGTCCCAATCGTTTGACAGTACCAGATTCATGTTTGGCGGAAAATTCTTCTTCAGGCGGGCGTAAATTCTTTTGTCATCACCATAATAAAGGATGCAGTACATGAGAAAACCAGAACAAGTATTATAGTAGGATAATAAAACTCCGCCATAAAAGAAATGAATATCCACAAATCGGCTCAGAGGGACAGAATTACTTGGCTCTAAGCGAAATCGTCGAGTTGATTCCTTGCCATATGTTCTAGCCGTAGGAATTCGTAGCTTTCCTGCCAGTCAATTCCCGTAAGACGCGCAATTATGCTGCCGAATTTTTCTCCCATATTGGGAATAAGGAGAATCAACCCCGCCGCACTATTAAGCAACCCGGGAATAATGAGCAGAAAGGTTGCAGCGAGAGTGCTCAGATATCTGGAAAACATCATCGGTATGAATTTTCCGCTCTCGATGGTTTGAATCAATCGCTGTCTGAGTATATTCAGCAAACGGAACATAACAAAAATTCCAATGGCGACGATTATCGACAAAAGCGCCATGACAATCCACGGCCCTAGTAATGATGAGAGTTTGAGAAAAAGGACGAGGTCGATCAGTACGCCCAGACCCAATGTGGCCGTGACGCCAAGATAGGTTCGCAGCGAATGGGAGCTGATAAGAACATGCAATAGACGGAAATTGAGCATGAAAGTCAGTATAACCCTGCCGCTCTCCTTGGACTAGGTTCCTGATTCTGTCTTTTTCAATGAGGCTTTATGAAATTATTGATAATGTTTATTTGCGGATGCGTTCAATAAGCAGAAGGAAAAAAAACAGCATGTATCGGAAAACTCTGAAAAACCGCCAGGGTCTGATAAGAGCACTGAGAAATCCCCTGAAAAGACGAGCCGAGGCAGAATCGTCCGGTTTTGATTTGCGCCCAGAGAAAACATCAAGACAGGATTCTTCCCATATGCATAAACCTGGAGCGAAGAATTTTCGTTTTCTGCTTAGCCAAAGATGTTTTCTCTTAAGACCCTTGCCAGCTAATAGCAGAGCAGGAGAGGCTTTTTTGATAGCTGTAATAATGTCCTTTTGCCTGCGTGAGGGGAAATTGGCGGAATAACGACCCACAATCTGCAGGCCCGGGAAAGTGACTTTGAGAGTTGCCTCGGCCTGTTGAATACCCGTCATTGTAGACCCCAAAAGATATACCGATTTGTTTTTTGCTTCCAGGATGCCCAGAAGTCTGATAATGAAAGAATAGGGCCTTCGCATGGGCGGAACCTCCTTGCCAAGAAAGCGGGCCGCCTTAACAAGGAGCGATGAGACGGGTATTACCAACGCGGCCTGTGAGAGAGCCATTCGTCTTTCATGGTTGTGCCTCGCCCTCATCAGCTCATGCATGTCGAGAAAGATAATCTGCCGGTTATCAGATAGCCCAGCGAGCCCATCAATGGCCCTGGGGAGTGCCGCGTGGCTCACGGCATCGACGGGGATTCCAAGAATGCGGATTCGTGTTACAACGGCTGCCATTCGGTCCTCTCTCGGATAATTGTTCCCACATCTACAAATGCGTACAGCGAGGCGCCTCCGCCCGAAGCATTCGCCTTCCTAGAAATATTGCCGAGCACCGCAATTTGAGGAGTTAGCGAGCTTCACCAGGAGACAAGCCACCACCGGATTTTTCTATTATAGCCAGATCATCCATCGCTTCGGCTAGACTTTTATGAGAATTTTCCATCCTTTCTGCCCAAGACTTTTCATCCAATAACAGATATCAGTTTCATTATTAAGCGCCGACCGATTGGAGAAATTGCGGGAAAGTGGTCTCTACAGGGTGTCTGAGAGATATCATCCACCCTTGTTGAGATAATCTATCGCTTTAAGCAGGACAGAATCATATTCCAAATCAACCACGGGAGGACTGTTTAAGCGCCGTTCGCTTTCCCTTTTCACCATGAGTCGCAGAATTCTTTCGCCTGGATAGACTTTTTCGTTTTTCAGCTGTCTGATAAACTTATCTACCTGGGACTTTTTCGGTTTAGGATAATCGTCGACGAACGCGCTGATCCGATTTTCCTGGAGCAAGGTTGCGTAGGCATCGGCTTGCTCTTCTGTGAGTTCTGGTTCAGTCACCTGTATATCAGGCCCAATGCCTGTTTTGTCAATACTGGTGCCATCGGGAGTGTAATAACGCCCCGTGGTAAGCTTGATTGCGGCATCATTGAGCGGCAGTATTTGTTGTATCGAACCCTTACCGTATGTGGTTTCCCCGATAATCGTCGCGCGGCCCCTATCCTTGAGCGCGCCGGTGAGTATTTCCGAGGCGGAAGCTGAGCCCTTGTCGATGAGAACCACGATTTTCACATCTGAGGGAACAAGCTTCCCCGGTCTTGCGCGGTGCACCTGATTCTGCCTTTGATGACGATACTGTGTGTTCACTACCACACCGCCGGAGAAAAAGAGATCGGCAACATCCACTACGGAATCCAGTAAACCGCCGGGATTGCTCCTGACGTCGATAATAAGCTTCTTCAGCCCCATGGCATTGAACTCTTGGAGGCTCTCTTTCACCCTGGGCGCGGAGTACGGTGTAAATTCAATGATTCTCAAATAGCCAATGCGATTAGCGATAACTGTTGATTTCACGGTGGGAATTTCAACTTCCGCGCGTTTGAGCGTCACATCAAAAGTAAAGCTGCTGTCTCTGAGAATCGTTATCGTAACCGAACTGCCAGGCGTGCCTCTTAGACGGTTTGAGACATCCTGTGTCGAAAACCCTTCGGCGGATTCTCCATTTATGGCGTATATGTAATCCCCGGCATTGAGGCCAGCCCTCCAACCTGGAGTATTCTCAATGGGTGAAACCACTTTTACGTATGGAAGGCGACCAAACGGCTTCTCCGGATCGTAGCGATCTTTGCTGATGTATAAGCCCACACCGCCATATTTTCCTTCCGTGGTGTCTGTGAGCTGTTCCAAGAACTTATCGTCTAAGTAAAGAGAGTATGGGTCGTTCAAACTGGTGAACAAACCCTCCATTGCGCCCCTAAAAAGCTCCTCAGAATCAATTTCATCGACATAGTTGTTCTGTAAGATGTATAGAGCTGTCTCCAAATCGCGAAGGTAGTCCTGATTTGACTTGCGATTGGCGCCCTGGGCCCGAGCAACGGGAGCAAGCAGAACGGTTGCCAGGGTGAGTCCCAAAAACGCGACTGCCGTAACCCAGAGAATACGCTCTCGTTTTCTTTCCATATGTGAATACTTCCTGCACAAATTGTCGGTGTCCCATTCGGGCTTGTCAACATGTCAGATGGGCATGGAATATGATGGGATGGGAATGACAGATTGAAAAATGAGAACGGATGGGGTATAATGTGCACATCAAAGGTGCACAAATCATAGGCGGGGTGCATGTATAAACCGATGAGTAGTAGGCTTCAGGAGAAAGTGATTCCTGTTCAAACTTTTCGAAGAGAACTCACCCGAAAAACCATTCACGTTTCGATTGCTCTCGTTCCTACTATGGCGGGTTGGAATTTCCTGATAACGGTAATTCTACTATCGGCGGGAATTGTCTTCTATGTGGTTAATGAGTATGCCAGAATTTCCGGGAGGTCGAGCGGGATCGTTTCGCTATTGACAGAGATGTCTACCCGGCCCACGGAACATGGCTTCGTTTGGGGGCCGGTGACATTGGGCCTTGGAGCTTTGGCGGCTCTACTTTACTATCCCCATCCGGCGACAACGGTTGCTATCTATGCGTTGGCTTTCGGGGACGGAATAGCCAGTCTTGCTGGGAAATTCCTCAGCAGAGGCACAGTTGTGAGAATTGGAGAGAAAACGCTGGCAGGGTCGATTTCTTGTTTCATTGCCGTATATGTGAGCGCGTTGATAGTTTTGGATGATTATTTTCTCGCGCTGTTGTCCGCTGTGTCGGCAACTATTTTTGAACTGATCGCGGTACAGGATTTTGATAATTTAGTAATGCCTTTGGGTACCGGTTTCATTGTAATGTTGCTGATGTAACCAGCCCATCACGAGATGCCTTTCGCGTGGTGCTATCTCCATTGGTAGATCAATCTGATTTTTCGGGCGAAGCCTAGAGTACCAGCTAGAATGAGAATTACGCCAGGAATCAGTGTTGGAATCGAAGCGAAATAGATGAAATCGGAACCGACAACCACGAGGAATAGATACAATGCGAGAAGCATATGAGGCAGGCTCTTTTGTATAATTCCACTGCCAAGCAAAGCCGCTACTGCGAGAACCTCCAACGTAATGCAAGCCAGTGCTAGGGCTGTATCAGCTACTGTTCTAATCATGAGATTTCCCAGGGGTTGAGTGATATCCAGTGGCAGCATTACAGCGATGGCCATTGAGATCAGGGTTCCCATTCCCAAAAGATATCCCGATCGCCGAAAAGGCATGTCTCCTGAAAAAAGGCTGATGTTAATAAGAGCTGTTAAACCCAGAAAACGGCCGAACCACGCGATTTTGGTGACAGTTAGGGCCCAGCTAGTCGTGATGACTCTTGAGCTGGCCAGAGGAATGAGGAGCCGGTAGGTTTGAAATGGAAGCGTGAGAAGGAAGACGCGGAAAAAGAAAATTTCGGGAGACGGGCTCCTGCCATAATTTCGGGAAAGCACTATTTCTCCGATGAGTGGGAACATTGATGAAAAACCCAGAGCGGCGATGCACCACGGCAGATCTGACGAAGTAGCCGGCTTAAGGCTCCACCACCAGCGAGAAGTGAAGGATGGAACAGTGTAATCGGGCGCAAACAGTCCCTGTGCCCATGCTAATAGGGAAAGGACGGATACGGCCGTGCCAACGAGGGTTGTAATGAAGAGCAAGCTGAGTATATTCTTTCTTATAGTCAGTGTCATTGTGTTTTCAGAATGCCATGAACAGGATTGTTGGCCAAGGGAGGATGTGCCGGATATATCTCACCCTGAAATACTCAAGAACAGCCAGCGAAACTGTCGATGATGAGAAGCGAGGTGGTCATTATGAGAAAAGCTCTCTTCAGCCTGATACTTATGTTCATTGCCGCATCGGTAATGGCGGGAGATCTAGCCGTATTTGAGAATCTGGGTTTCAGCCCCGATGGCCGCTACTTCATGTTTGGCCAGCACGTATTGGTAAGTGATGCGGGACAGGCCTATGCCGAAACGGCGATTGTGGATATTTCCCGAAATGATTTTGTGCCTGGTGGGTGGAAAAAAGGAGGATGGAATGTCCCAATGCTTCCCAATCAGGAATCCAGGGGAGCCCTTTTTGAATTGCTGAGAGATTCACGGGAAGTAATTGGTCGATATAAAATTAGTCATCTGGAGCAGGGGCGCCTTCTCTACATTCGAAGGAACGGGGATAAAACAGCCGCGGAGGATTCTGAGATGAATGGCATGATGCCTTCGCTCACTTTCCGAGATTTCGAATATGCTAAGGAATACTCGCTCAATTTGCATCAGGAGACTAAGGCTAACGATGCTGCGGTTTCCTCAGCTTTTCACATAGAGATGACCGTAATGAGCACTGACGGACGGGAAACGTCATACACTGTTGGCCGGATGGGCTATTTTCGCCGCGGAGTGAGTTCTTATGAAATCATCCGTGTTTTAATAGGCCCGAATGGGAAATCTCTGGTGGTGGTAGTAGCCAAAACAGACATTGAAAATTCCGTTCGCTACATGGTGGAAACCTTGGTTCTGAAATGACAATGGCTGTACTCGTTAGCAAACGCGCTCAGTATTCAAGTGGAGTCGTGTCATAGGATTACAGACATACCTTTCAGTTGTCGAAATCAGGCATTTTCAGGAGATTCTCAAGATGCGCCTAAGTCAGTCTTTTTATCGAACCTTTAAGGAAATTCCCAAGGACGCCCAAATACCAAGCCATCAGCTCATGTTCCGCGCCGGGATGATTCAGCAGCTTTCCAGTGGTATTTATAGTTATCTTCCCCTAGCTCTTCGCAGTATTCGGAAAATTGAGAAGATTATCCGCGAAGAATTGAATTCCCGTTCTTGTGAAGAAGTTCTCATGCCGGCGGTTTTGCCGGCTGAACTCTGGAGGGAATCCGGTCGATGGGATTTGTATGGGGATTTGCTGCTGCGTTTCAGGGATAGAAAGGGCAATGACTATTGCATGGGACCCACCCATGAAGAAGTGATTACCGACATGGTGCGCCGCAATTTACGGTCGTGGAAGCAGCTTCCCTGGAACATGTACCAGATTCAGGGGAAATTTAGAGATGAGTTCCGGCCACGGTTTGGTTTGATGCGCGGTCGGGAATTCATCATGAAAGATGCCTATAGCTTCGATGTGGACGAAGAAGAAGCCAAGAGATCCTATCAGCGGATGTACGATGCCTACACGGCCATATTCAAGAGATGTGGCGTTCAATTCAAAGCCGTGGATGCCGCTACCGGAGATATAGGCGGCGAAATGAGCCATGAATTTCAGGTGCTGGCAGATTCGGGGGAAGATCTCATCCTGAGTTGCACATCCTGTGATTACGCGGCGAATATTGAGAAGGCCACCACATCCAAGCTTGCGACAAACGCCAAAAAAAAGGCGAATGAAGCGACCCAACATGCTCTTGAGGAAGTAGAAACCCCAGGTCAGAAAACCATCGAAGAGGTTTCCCAATTTCTCAATGTTGATGCTTCTCGGTTTCTCAAGAGTCTTGTGTATGAAGCTGATTCCAAACCAATAGTTGTGCTCATTGCCGGAAACCAAGATGTAAACGAGTCGAAATTGCAGGCCGCTCTGGGTTGCGGTCAGCTACGTCTAGCGACAGACCAGTTTGTGGAAAAAACCATTGGCGTTCTTCCCGGCTATGTCGGACCGGTTAAGCTGGATCCAGAAATCCCCATATATGCTGATTTATCAGTTCAGGAAGCCGCGAACTGGATTTCCGGTGCGAATAAAACCAATTTTCATATAAAAAACGTCAATGTCGGCAGGGATTTTACAGCCGAGTTGTTCATGGATATCACCATAGCATCCGCGGGCGATTCCTGTCCCCGATGCGAGAGGGGCCGCCTGGAGGAACACCGAGGCATTGAAGTTGGGCAGCTATTCTATTTGGGCACTAAGTATTCGAAACTCATGAATTGTTGCTTTCTGGACGAAAATGGTGAATCTCAGCCAGCTCAGATGGGCTGCTATGGCATCGGTGTGGGGCGCACCCTGGCGGCAACCATTGAGCAGAATCATGATGAACACGGTATCAGGTGGCCAATACCCGTGGCGCCCTGGGAGGTGGTTGTGCTTCCTCTTCAACTCGAGGATGAGACGGTGGTTCAAGAAGCTGAAACCGCATACCAGGGCTTCAAGGCTGCCGGAATCGAAGTGGTGCTGGATGATAGGGCCGAGCGGGCCGGATATAAGTTCAAGGATGCTGATCTCATCGGTTATCCGGTTCAGGTGGTGCTTGGCAATCGCTCGGTGGCTTCGGGGCTGGCGGAGCTGAAATACCGTTCAAATGGAGAAAAAATGGAAATACCGCTCACGGAGCTTGTGGAGCGGGTAAAAAATTGGATTCTTCAGCGTCGGGGGGGCGATATCTAATGAGGATGGGTTTACCGCGTCAACCAAGAAGCTGCTGAACTCGCCAGCGCTGTTTCTGCATATTTTTGCTGGGAATGAAGATTTTTTCTCGTGGATGAAGTAGAATATCCATGTGAAAAAAATTGTTTTCCCTTTATTACTCATAATTCTCGTGTCTCAAAGCGTCTCAACGCTGGAATGGAAATATATCGACATAGATTTGGCCCTAAGCTGGAAAAACAACGCGCAGATTGGCAATGTGGCGAGTGGGAAACAGCCTTCCATACTGACATTCAACCCCGGAGTCTCTTTTTTCGCTGATTTCGACGCGGAAAACGGGGAGTGGTATTTCCGGCCCGGAGCATGGCTTTCCTGGGGCAACGAAGAGGTTTATAAGGGCGTAGCCCGACCGACCGGCGAGGAAATAGCCGGCCACATGAAGGTGCTCGGCCTGGTAGCCGACGCCCATTTCGGCTATCTGTTTCCTCTTCCTAAACTGGATATCGGAGTTCAGGGCGGACCCTCACTCTCCCTGAAATTTCCTCTGTGGACCGCCCAGATGGGCACGGGAGAACCCGCGGAGTTCTGGAGGGCCTACTACGGTCGCGCTCAATTTCTAAGCGTCAGCTTTGCGTCCTGGGCGGCTATTGAACTCAACGAATCCACCGATTTTATGGCAGGGCTACGACTCCACCTGCCCATGTCCAATCTCTGGACTGCCGCGCCAATTGGACATGCGATAGTGGTGAGTATTGTGGGGTCTTTTCGGTTTCCCCTGACTGGAGGATAGTTCAAACACGGTTATAAAGTCAACAGTTTTCTTTGCGGGTCCTGGGCATTACACATTCCGGCTGGAGAGTTTACTGGCGGCTCTAAAGGTCTTTTCCTGGAACCGGACTCGTCCAGCGGGCAGTTTTTCGCGGAATTGATTCGATAAACCGGTTTTATGACAATAGTGGAAAGATATGAAAGCATTCCTTTCTTCAACAATGGTCCCCATTCTCATAATAGCTTTCCTGTCGGGGTGCCGAACAGAACCATTGAGCACACGAGTAATCCCGAAAACAATATCTGATCGGGAAAGCCTCCCCACACCCATTGATATCGACTGGGCTGGAACAACGTGGATACAGTCAATCAGCGCTGATGTGTCTAAAGACTTTCCTGGGTATAGGGGCATCCACTTGGGTCTGGATGGCCGACTGCTTTTAGTCAATATGGATGAGGCCCTGGGAGACCGTTGGACGCTTAGTGAGAGAGGTGGAAACATGGCTCTTGACCTCAGTCTTCTATCAGGAATCCCGTCCCTTCCCCTCTCAGGCACATTTTATGTCGTTGCCGAATCTGAAAAACCAACAGAGACTCATATGGCCCGGGATATTCGTTCAATTCGCCTCGTACCGGCTAACGAACCCTCATCCGATGGGATAATTCTCCATCGCGCGAACGCGTATGTGGACATCATTGAAAATCACTGGGTCCCCCGAAAACTGAAAGGAGGAGCTGAAGTGAAGTGGCCCATAAATCGGGAAATTCATCTGATGGTTTTGCCGAACGAAGAGGGTTTGGGTGTGCTAGGTTTTGGTGGTGTTAACCGTTTTCACGGTGCTATCACCCTCGGCGAGGAACACTTTGTCACAGGCCCTTTAATCATGGCAGCGCGGGATGGTCCCGATATGGATTTTGAAGAACTCTATGTCCGGATGATTTCGATTACCGACCGCTATGTACAGGTAGCCAACGATCTTTTTCTCTACAGCAAGACCATGCCAACCGTGGCGTTTGAGATGAGACTTTTCGACTAAGCGCGCATGGCCTCCGAACCCGCATGAAGTATCCGAATATTCACCGGATTGAACTTCAAGTTGCGCGCGGAAATCACTTCGTTCAGCGCGGTTTCAACGGCGCTTCGAGATACTATTCCGGGTTTCAATATGAGGAGCGCACCGACGGCTGCCATATTGGCGCCCCGCTCAGTTCCCTGGGCGAGAGATAAATCAGTAGCGTTCAGCTCAATCTTCTTGATGTCCTTGCGTGTCGGCGGATCTGTTATAAGGGAAGAATTCCAGATTAACAGCCCTCCGGGCCGCACACGGGATTCAAATTTTGCCAGGGAGGGGCCATTGAGCGCGATTACCACACTCGGATGTTCAATAACCGGAGAGGCAATATCCTCATCACTTATAACCACCGAGCAATTCGCAGTACCGCCGCGCATTTCCGCGCCGTAGGAGGGAATATGGGAAACATATTTCCCTTCCCTCATCGCGGCAACGCACAGAAGCTTTCCCGCTAAAAGAACACCTTGCCCGCCGAAGCCGGCAATGATGATTTCTTCGGTCATGACGCTCTTTTCGCCGGCTCGGTGGATGCGGGGCGGTCGCGGAATTTCTTCAAGGGATACCATGGAACCATAGCGTCCTTCACCCACGCGGCCCCTTCCACCGGATCCACACCCCAGTTTGTAGGACACATGGAAAGAATTTCCACGAAGGAATACCCCAGGCCATCCTTCTGATATTGGAGCGCCTTAGCAATAGCTTTTTTAGTTTTGCGAATGGCCGCGGGATTGTGAACCGAGCTGCGCTCAATGTAGAGCGGCGCCTCCAATGTGTCTAGTAATTCACACGCGCGGATAGGATAGCCAATATCGGCAGCATTACGCCCGTAGGGGGATGTTAGTGTTTTTTGACCCTCCAGCGTGGTAGGCGCCAACTGTCCCCCGGTCATGCCGTAGACGGCATTATTAACGAAAATCACTGTGATGTTTTCGCCTCGGTTAGCAGTATGTACAGTTTCCCCGGTACCGATGGCTAGAAGATCCCCATCACCCTGGTACGAAATCACCATTCTATCGGGCAAGGCCCGCTTCAAACCAGTTGCGACCGCAGAAGCCCGTCCATGGGCCGCCTCCAAACCATCGATATCAATGTAGTTGTAGAGTAATACCGAGCATCCAACAGGCGCGATAACTATCGATTCCTCCAATACATCCAGTTCTTCCAGGGCCTCGGCCAGAAGCTTATGTATGATGCCATGCCCGCATCCGGCACAGTAATGAGTTCGAACGTCGGTGAGTCCTTTAGGACGCTTGTACATGGGTATGGCTTTCACGCTCATAATCTTTAATCCTCTTGATAATTTCAGTTAGAGTGGGGACGGCGCCACCAGCACGGCCGTAAAAGTCCACTTCCACAATGCCGTTTAGCGCCAATAGCACATCCTCAACCATTTGCCCGAGACTCATTTCCACAGTAAGCACTTTCGATATGCTCGAAGCAGCTTGGCGCAGTTCCCGATCCGGAAACGGCCAAAGGGTTAGGGGCCGGAATAGGCCCGCCTTCACCCCGGAGGCCCTCAGCCGGTCCACCGCCTTCTTGGTGACCCGGGCCGCTGTGCCATAAGCGACAAGCAGCCACTCGGCGTCATCGGTTTGATAATGATCGACCCGTCTGACATTGTCTGTAATCAGACTGTATTTCTCCTGCAGATGAAGATTGTGTTCTTCCAGGGCCGTATCGGGAATAAGTTTCAATGACGCGATGATTTTTTTCTTATGGTTTTTGCCTCCCCCTAGCGCCCATGGCTTCGAAAAAGTTTTTCCGGACGGCTTGGGAAGAACCACGGCTTCCGACATCTGACCCAGGTATCCGTCGGCTAGAATGATAACGGGGATTCGGTATTCGTCGGCCAGATCGAATGCATCAATAGTGAAATCAGCGAGTTCCTGCGCGTTGCCAGGAGCGAGAACAATGGTGCGATAGTCACCGTTACCTCCGCCTCGGGTTGCCTGAAAATAGTCGCCCTGAGCGCCGGCAATGGCGCCCAAACCAGGTCCACCGCGCATTACGTTCACAATGACACAGGGAAGCTCGGCGCCGGAGAGATATGAAATACCCTCTTGCTTCAGAGCCATGCCAGGAGATGAAGTGCTGGTCATAGCCCTTACACCGCCGGCAGCGGCCCCGAAAATCATATTAATTGATGCGAGTTCACTTTCGGCCTGGAGGAAAATGCCCCCAACTTCCGGCATTCGCTTGGACATGTAGGCGGGTATCTCGTTTTGCGGGGTGATGGGATAGGCAAAGTAATGACGGCACCCAGCGATGATAGCAGCCTCCGCCAGTGCCTCGTTGCCTTTCATGAGCAAATTTTTCATTATCAGACGGCCTCCAATAGTTCGTTTATCTCGATTGCCGCATCAGGACACATTAGGGCGCAGGCGCCACAGGCAATGCAGCTGGACTCATCGACACAGACGGTGTAATATGCTCCCTGCCTGTTGATATCCTCTGTTTTCGCAAGAATTTGCTTTGGACAGTTGGCGATGCATAAGCCGCAGCCCTTGCATCGTTCTTTATCTATTATGGGTATACCTCTTTTCATCGAGGCCTCCTTGTAAAAGCCTTTTCGACAATCTTATCTTTGTTTAACAATAAATCAAGCTTAAACGCATATATTTTCGGGGATATGGAGTAAATTTCCACCATAATTTTCAAGTATTTTGTATTGGTTCACCCGCACTAGTATGAAAGTATCATATATATTTGGTTATTTTTTACAAAAGCGGATGAATTCTCTCAAGAAAAAACTCATTTTACTTACTTCTGTCTTGTTTTGTGAGATCACAAACCCCTCAATGAGCGGACAAAGCCTTTCCCTGGAGAGTCGCGTGAGAGTCTGTGACTTTGAAGGATATTAGTCAGCAAAGTAGGGCCGTGGAGAGTCCAAGTCCAATTTAAGGTGGACAAGGGCTGTAAAAAAGCCATTGTCCAGAGAGGTAACCGGAAATTGGGTAAAGGCCACACGACCGGTGATTTCCCGGGGTCGGTTGTACTCACGGAGCCTCAACCATTGATACAGGGCGTCCCTGATGCCGGCTTCCATGGCTTCTCGGCGAGAACCATAATACAGCGACACCCTGCCGAAACCGCCAGCAGAGGGAAAGACCGCACTTTGCCACCCTTCAAGACGAGCCGCCTGAGTTTCATCCAGACTGTAGCCCAGCAAAAAATGAATCAAGCGCGTTTCCCTCATCGTCGAGAGAGTTTTCAGCCGCGGGTCGCCTCGCGGTATGAGTGCCAGGGGCCGGATTTGCAGATTCTCGGCGACATTGCGATTTTGAGCAGGTGGAGTCCACCGTACTGAAAATCCATAGATCATACCGGAGAAAGCCCAGCGCGCATCTTCAATAAGGGTGGCGAGAGCATCCTCTTCCCGCGGCGATAATTCGTCAATGGTTCGGGAGTTGCTTCCTGGTAAATTGAGCTCCAGCAAATCGGCTATCACCCAAAACTCTCCTTCAATGGGCAGAGCCGGGATTGAAGAAGCCATAAAAAGCGTCAAAACGGTGCATAAAATCCATCTTTTTATTCCGTTTGCTGTCATACCGATGCTCTTCAGGTGATTACAAATAGCCGGAAACCGCGATAGGGGATGGCCGATATATCAATGATAGAATTGGTGCTCAGTCGCAAAAGGCCCCTTGCGTTCAGGAAATCATGTTCCAGAACGCTCATCGACTTCGTTCCTTTGATGTAGGAAGAGTAATCAATACGTAGTCTCTCAGGAGGCAGGAGGTTTTCATTTTCCACTGAGACAATCGCAATGAGAAGCCCCCATCGAGACCGGATTACCCACCATGCTTCTTTAGAGCCAACATGTTTGTCCAGTCGTTCGCCATTTTTTAGCATGTCGCTGTAGGCTAACGCCACATCTTCGATGTTTCGGCAAATCTCAGCGGCTCTGACATCGGGCATCCATCCCATGGGTATGGCTTTTTCCAATGTGCTATGATAGCCCCAGGCCCCTTCAGAAGCTCCCATGGTTTCCAACAGAGGCCGGCGGGCTGGGCCTGTACCCAGAAATCGGGCGACAAAGCGTCTGATATGAGCCCTTTCACGGCGGGAAAGGCTCTCCTTGTCACCGGGATCGACTGCCAGAGGCACCGAGAAACGAAGTTTCCGTCCAAGATTCACCCGGCGCAGTTGCTCATCCAGCGACAGGGTTCGTTGAAACCATTCCCGATCAGCTTTGGATTCACTATCATTCTCAAGCACCAAATCAACGCCCTGAACACCATAGCTTTCCACCTCGAAACCATCACCATCAGCAACAACACCGATGTTCTTCCGCACACCGCCTTTACGTGCGGCCTCCGCCGCTTTGCGTATGAGGAAACGATCGGGAGGGGTGGGATTGTCATCATCGTTTTTCTGTGTGCCTCGAAGCACGAGGAAATCGAATCCAAAGCGATCACGCCAGAGGTCAAAAACACGACCCCAATAGGCCACCGCAGCATCGCGATGTTCGCCGATACTCCCATTCTCCACGAATTTCAGGGCTAAATCCGTCCGTCCACTTCCATCATTTGATGGTTTTGTCGCCAGGTTTTTAGCGTCCAAGGCCGCCGCGTACTCATAACGCTCCACCGAAGCGCCGGCTCTGCTTAGCGAAGCAACAATTGTTCTTACTTGGTCTCTAAGACTATCTTGAACCTTCTCGTCGGGTATAAACTCATTGTTGTGAGTCCAGAAGAACAGTTCCGGTCGATTGAGCACCACGGTTGCTAAGCGGTCTACCCGATAGTCGAGTTCGAAGCCCAGTACCAAGCCCAGAAGATGGGCTGCTTCGCAGAATGCCATGGCCTGTGTTTCTGCAGAAACATCATGGCTCACAGCAAGATGATCGGCCAGCTCAGAGCGAAATAACGCGTGACTTTCTAGGATGTTGAGTTTGGGTGTCGGTCCACGAGTAGCCGGAGCCAGGATGATGCCTTGCGTGCGCAGGGAGGCAAGGAACATAGCGGCGGAGAGGAATGTTCCGGGGCGAGACTCCGTACCGGCAGCCCGAACGTTCACCAATGTGTAATCGAATTCGCTCATCCAACGGGTGTCTCGACGCCGCAGTATAGGGCTTTCCGAGGAGTGCATCAGGGCCATGCGCCGGAAGAAATCCGCTATGATGGGCAGTTCGAAGGAGAGGAGCCGGGCGATCGGGCGCTTGAGATATCCGGCGGACTCATACTCCCTAAATAGCTGGGCGGCCTGAGCCGAGGCAGACTCATCAGCGGGGAAAAGCCGCGAAAGACCTTTCCACACATTTCGGGAGATGCTCTCCATACCTCATCTTACCATGAATTCACAGCTTGAATGTGTTATTATGCGCAAGATATTATTGAAATATAACCATATTCAGTGTTTTATGAGCTCCCCACAGCAAACAAGGGCTGTGTATCATGTATATAGAATAGGTTTAAATGAGTAAGCGATCTCGTCCCGATCATTTCACCTTACAAGCAAGGAAAATGGGGTATCCGGCTCGATCCGTATTCAAGTTGGAGGAAATTCAAAAAAAATGGTTGCCCATGAAAAAAGGATTTCCGGTTCTGGATTTGGGCGCGGCGCCGGGAAGCTGGACATTGTTCGCTTTGCGCAGCATGGGCAAGGGAACCCAGGTAGTGGCCGTGGATATCCAACCCTTGGAAATCACCGCTCCCACTGGCAGCGATCTTAAGTATACTCAGCAGGATGTATTCTCCGATGAAGCCGAAGAATTCCTGGCTGCCCATGGACCATATGGCTGCGTTCTCAGCGACGCAGCGCCCTTTACCTCGGGAAACCATTTGGTAGACAGCCAAAAATCTTTTAACCTTGCGATGAGAGTAGTTGATTTGGCGGAAGCCCACCTGATTCAGCAAGGTAATCTAGTGGTGAAAATTCTCCAGGGAGGAGATGAGGGGAAGCTGAGAAAGAGATTGAGAAGCCTCTTCGACAATATAAAAACCTTCAAGCCCAGGGCAACACGCTGTGAATCCATTGAAACATACATGATAGGAATGAGATTTTCGAAAAAAGCATCGAATAACTCGCTATAGCGATACAGAGACAATGATGTTATAGTGGCGCTGAGTAATTATGCAAAACCAGTATTGAAAATCAGGAAGGGCCTTATGACTAACGGAATTTTTTATGTAACAGTGCGTGATGACTTCAAAAAGGCACTCCAGGACTACTTTCCCTACATCGCCTTAAGTTATACAACCATTGCGAAGAATTTCAGCAAGGGAAAGTCTTATCCCGTACTTTCAGTGAAGCATACCACCCTCATTGCCGACGACGAAAAGAATATTGAGACATCTCAGTTTCTTGTGCCTACCGAGGGCGGCAACTTCATATGGGTGCAAGCCGAAATATTCCGGTTCGTTGGTGTTGAACCGGAAACGAGCTAAGCTCTGATGAAGGTTGGCACGTCCCAGGATATTCGCCGACTGGATCTTTCAGTTATTACCGATTATGGTGTGCCTCAAGCTGTGCTGATGGAAAATGCCGCCATTGCGGCTAGAGATGTTATACAGGAGCGCTGGGGTATTCGCAACAGAGATATTCTGGTTGTTTGCGGCTCGGGCAACAATGCCGGTGATGGATTCGCGCTTGCCCGTCTTTTATATGCGCGTGGTGCCGCGGTTACCGTCCTTCTAGCTGGCGACACCGAAAAGCTCAAAGGAGCCTCTGCTGACAATTACCACATACTCCGCCAGCTTCCTCTCGAAATCATCATACTCGAATCATATACCCATCCACCTCTCTTAGACCGGCTCAATTTCAGTAGCTACCAGCTCATTGTGGACGCACTTTTTGGAACTGGGCTGTCCCGAAAACTTGATGGTCGAATGGCTCATCTCATCACAAGAATTAACGCGAGCGAGGTGCCCGTACTCTCTGTGGATATTCCCTCGGGGATTAACGCCGATACGGGAGAGCTAATGGGGACTGCTATTCGGGCCGAATCAACTATCAGCTTCGCTTTGCCCAAAAGGGGGAATCTTCTCTATCCCGGCTGTGCGATGGGGGGAAAGCTCTACCTGTCGGAGATTTCATTTCCCCCGGAAGCAATCGAGGATGAAGCGATATTGCTCTCGGTAAATATCCCCCCCCCGCTGCCGCCTCGGAATCCTGCGGGCCATAAGGGAAATTTCGGTAAAATCCTGATTATTGGTGGCTCTTCGCGCTACCGGGGGGCTCCGGCGCTGGCCGGTGGGGCCGCCCTGAAAAGTGGCGCTGGATATGTCAGGTTGGCAATGCCAGGAGAGCTTGTACCGCAAGTAGTCTACATGCTGAGTGAAGCCGTTTTTCTACCGCAGGGAGAAGGAAGTTCAATAGGGGTTGAACAGCTATCAGAACTTTTGGAACAGGCTGTAAATGCCGATGCTGTTGTCATTGGGCCAGGACTTTCCACCGAACCCGAATCCATTCAATTTGCCCGGGAATTCATCGCCTTGGCCGAAGCATCGCTGGTAATTGACGGTGATGCTCTTAGCGCGCTGGCTGGTAGAGAAGAACTGACTCGGGAGCGGAAATACCCAACCTGCATCACCCCCCACTCGGGCGAAATGGCCCGATTGCTCGGTTCTTCAGTGAGCGAGGTAGAAACTCGGCGAATCGAGACAGCACAAGAAGCGGCCGACCGCTACGGCGTCGCCCTCGTGCTCAAGGGGGCCCATAGCATTATCGCGGGTCCTGATGGTTCGCTATGGATTAATCTCACCGGAAATTCGGGTATGGGAACCGCCGGCTCCGGGGATGTCCTCGCGGGGCTTTCAGGGGCGTTGCTCGGCCGTTTCCACCATGACAGCCCCGCCACCGAGGCTCTTCGCTTGGCGGTTCACCTTCATGGCTTAGCCGGTGATTTGGCAAGCGCCAAACACGGTGAAGAGGGCATAACGGCCACTGACATTCTCAGGCATCTGCCAAGAGCGATTGCTGAGTATCAAATGAGAATCGAATCCGATCCGTTTTCCGGTCGTATTACGCGGATTTGAGAGTCGGCACCTAGCGCGTCGCCTTTTCGACTCGAGTGGAGCAGCCCTATTGAATCCGCCTCATAAAAACAGACAGTCAGTTAAGCTACATCTTCAATTCCATAATATTCTCGTTCTTTCTCATGTGGAAGAATGATTCGGCCACAGCATTATCCGAGCAGTTTCCTTTTCGGCTCATGTTTTGAACAGCGTTGAGCGAATCCAGAAGGAAGCGGAATGGCTCTGATGCGTACTGAATCCCTCTATCGCTATGGACCAGGACTCCAGGGATTCTCTGGCCATTGTGCTCGTCGGCTTCTTATGCAAGTAAAATCGGTTTTACCTGACAGTCTGATTTTTCAAGGCAGGATCACTACTGGCTTTATAAGTGAAGTTATTTGAATTAGCTAGCAGCCGTGAATCCCCTAATTCAGGCTTGCAAGCTTTGGATTTTTTCCGTATTATATAGAAGGTTCTAAGGAAATTAGGTGCCTATAATAATCGATTGGAGAGATGGGGGCGCCCCCAAATATAAGGAGTTGTTATGTCGCTGTTGATAAGGAATGGATTGCTTGTTGAGCATGATGGTCGTCGTAAAGCAGACATCTACTGCGAAGATGAGACGATTACCAAGGTGGGAAATCAGCTGGAAGCACCTGCCGGTGCGACGGTTGTTGACGCCAAGGATATGTATGTCTTTCCAGGTTTTATTGATCCCCACGTTCATATACATCTGCCGTTCATGGGAACCTTTGCCAAGGATACGCATGCGAGTGGATCGAAAGCTGCCCTGATTGGCGGAACCACAACGTTTATTGAGATGTGTTGTCCAAACCGCACAATGGATCTGATAGATGGATACGAGGAGTGGAAGTCCCTCGCCTCAGGTAATGCCTCCTGTGATTATGCGTTTCACATGTCGGTGCCGAAATGGGAGGATGATAAGACAGAGTCCCAATTGGATACGATTGTGGGCGATGGCACAAGTTCATTCAAAATTTTCCTGGCCTACAAGGATTTCTTCGGCGTTTATGACGATGAACTCTTCAAAATCCTTACCTATGCGGCAAAGCACGGTGTTATCACCACAGCGCATACTGAAAATGCCGAACTCGTAGCCCAAATGCAGGCTCGGTTGTTGGCTGAGGGTAAAACCGAACCAAAATACCATGAAATGAGTCGGCCGGACTATGTGGAGGCTTCGGGAGTTAACCATTTCGCGACCTTCCTTCAACTCACCGGCGCCAAAGGCTATGTTGTGCATCTCTCCAATGCCAAGGCGCTGGCCGCGGCCATGAAGGCACGGCGCCAGGGAGTTGCGCTCGGTGTTGAAGTGGTGATACCCCATCTCATACTGAATAAAAGCTATGCTGAACAGCCGAGTTTCGAGAGTGCGAAATACATCATGAGTCCACCGCTGCGCACAAAGGCTGACAACGAAGCCCTTTGGAATGCTCTGGCATCGGGTTTGGTGGATACCGTGGCTACCGACCATGCGCCTTTTGATTTTGTCGGCCAGAAAGAGATGGGGAAGGATGACTTTACACTGATTCCCAACGGTATTCCCGCTATTGAAGACCGCATCAATCTGCTCTACACATACGGTGTTTCCCGGGGCGATCTCACCCTGGAGCGCTTCGTTGAAGTTGGTTCTACCAACGCCGCCAAATTCTTTGGTCTGTATCCTCGAAAAGGCACATTGAGGGTGGGCTCCGACGCCGATTTAGTGGTTTTCGATCCCAAGAAAAAAGGCAGCTTCAGTGTGAAAACACAAAGCATGAACATCGATTACAACGGGTTTGAAGGCATGGAAAGAGATGGGATGCCAACTCTAGTTTCAGTTAGAGGCGAAGTTCAGGTGAAAGATGGAGCTTTTGTCGGCGAAGCAGGGCGCGGAAAAATGATTAGGAGAGAAACTCTGGTTTAGGGCGGCTCCGATTTGGATCCTCGAACAGCCCAACTGGGGGTCAAAGGTCAAGAAACGGCGAACTTTCCATAAAAAGCCTTTCAACAACGCTCGGAATATCAATACTTTCAAGCATGATTGCTTCGGATATTGCATCGGAATATGTCGGATTCTCACTTTGATAGGGGAAGTGCATTGAGTGAAAACGCAGTAGAAAACCTGATTATTATCGGATCGGGACCGGCCGGTCATACCGCGGCGCTCTATGCTTCCCGGGCTGAGATGCGGCCATTGATGCTCGAGGGCTTCATGGCCGGAGGCGTGGCCGCAGGGGGTCAGCTTACCACAACCACAGACCTTGAGAATTTTCCAGGCTTTCCGGATACCATCACAGGGCCTGAACTCATGGATCGAATGCGTCGCCAATCGCTTAAGTTTGGTACTCGTATTGAAACCGAAACAGTGGAATCGGTGAAGCTCAAATCCGATGTGAAGGAAATTATCACCGCTGAGGGAAAGTTTTATAAGGGGCACAGTGTCATCATTGCCACCGGAGCCACCGCCCGGCGCCTCCATATTGAGGGTGAGGATGAGCTTTGGCAGAAAGGTATCTCGGCATGTGCCGTTTGTGATGGCGCCCTTCCCATGTTCAGGGATGCTCCATTGGTGGTAATCGGCGGTGGCGACGCGGCCTGCGAAGAATCAAGCTTTCTTACGAAATTCGGGTCGGAAATCCATCTGTTAGTTCGCCGCGATGTACTGCGAGCCAGTAAGGCGATGCAGCGGCGCGTTCTTGACAATCAGAAGATAATCATTCATTGGAACACCAATGCCATCGCCGCCATTGCCACCGAACCCAACAGCTTTGGACACCGCTTCCTCGACAGAGTTCAGATTAAAAACAACAAGACTGGCGAATTGGGTGAAATCCCTGCGAAAGGCCTCTTCTACGCCGTTGGTCATATACCGAACACCGCTTTTTTGGATGGTCAGCTGGAAACCGATGATGCAGGCTATCTGCTTACCAAAGTTCGTTCCACGGCCACTGATATACCGGGTGTGTTCGCCTGTGGTGATGTGCAAGACCATGTCTACCGGCAGGCGGTAAGCGCCGCTGGAACAGGATGCATGGCCGCTCTCGACGCCGAACGCTATCTGAGAGAGAGGGGGATAGGCGAATAAGAGATTGTCGTCGGCTTTATTTACTGTGTGCTTTTGCCGGAGGGTCGGCTCTACATGGAAGCGCGCCAAATCCTCGAAATTTGAAATACCGCGTGCGCGCGCCCATGCGCGAACGATAGGGATAAAGCCGTCCTGCAAAGATTGTCCCCGCGTGGCGATGATTCCGACGCTGATTGCTCCCTCACTATGGAGCCGCCGGAAATTTTCCAAATCGCGGTCGAAGAACGGGTCCTTATTATTCCACTCAGTTTCCAGAACAATCGCGCCGTTCGCCAACCATTGGCAGCCAGCGTTCGACGAAGTCGTTGAGTGGGGCTGGATTCTCCTCCCCCACCACTCACGATTTCAGTGTCGGCTATCCTGATTGTCCTCAAGGTCTCGCCAAGCTCGTCTAGGGGCCCCGGAAAGTCCCTAACCAGCACCGCAAGCGCATGATTCACGTTGCGTACATCGAACCCCGCAGCCTCCCACTCAGCAATAATCACGGTGCCGGACATGCTGAGTGGTAGCTATAGGTTGGCCAATCAGGGATGTAGTTAGGCGCCGCCTGGTTTCCCCAGACCGTCCAGTTGTCGCGGGCGCCTCGACCAAACAACTCTAGGTATGGCCCCCAACTGCACGCTTCAATCACATCATATTGCTCATCCGGCTTTCGCGAATGCTCGCTCTTGCGGCTGGCAATCAGATTGGCTTCTCCCCGGATCGAGCGTGCGGACATTCTTACCGCGGATACCAAACAGGATGATCTCGGTCACGTTGCGAAAATAGAACCCAACCCCGCGCCCATCCGATCCGCCGTCCTTGCGAACTTCGTGCCAAATCAGGTTGCTCTTGTACTCGAACCCCCACGCCGCGACCGGAAGCGTCAAGGCGGATCGGCTAGAACCGTGCCGAACGTCTAACCCGCTAGATGATCAGCTAAATCCAATGAATGCATGACTGTCCAGGTCTTGACACTGAACCGCTTCTCACAACTGCGCTTACAACACCGAAATGGTCGGGCTACATGCTTTGCTTTGGATTGACCTGGGTGGATCCGAAGTCCGGGTATTGTGCGACTTTTGGCCAGCGCTGTTCCACGAACCATGCGTCAGCTGCTGCGTCGTCGGGAAGCCGCTTGAAATGGTCCATCAGCGGCATTCCTTCGCGGAAGGCTTTTCCCGGCTCGGCATCACACATGGCTTGACTCCTTGATTCATATGCAAAATAACGATAGTGCCGGAATTACATTAACGTCAAGAAGTCTCTAACACATCATATATATTTTCCTTATTTCAAGTGTGATATCTTCTTTCATAGGGAAAAGGAAACCTATACATACGCGGCTGGGGGCTGAAAAACTCTTGACCTATGGTGTTCTCTTCGCTTCTTTCCGAATGCTTATTGGGGCAACCTCTGTAGTATAACTTCAGAACAAGGGACTAACAATTCCTCAAATTTCCACCCTTCGAGTTGTCCAAATCAGAATTCTTCTTGCTATGAACCTTCCGTTCGGCAATCTCACGGATAGATACAGTAAGTGCTTTCGGTTTTAATCGGCGTATTGTGCGCGGCCGCGTGACTATTTCTTATTGCTTTGACTAAGTCGCTGCTTCTTGTTTTTATAGGCGAAAGTCTGAACTCTGTTTCTCTTGCTTTCTACAATGGGGCGTTTAAGGCTCTACTGGTGAATAAACACGCGAAGAAAGGCCCAGCGTTGATACTCACGTGATAACAGCGAGGCTGCTGCAATGAGACTACAAGATCGATAGCCGCAGTTGTCGCCATCGTCGCGATATGTACGCTGTTATACCCTTTTAGGAGGTCCTAATGACACATGACGATCTTTTATGGTCAAGCTATTCGGACCTCGCTGCATCTGATCGCCCACCAGAATGATGTTTCTGGCGGAGCTTGCCATGGCTATGACATTGACCGTGGCGACTTGCCCGGCCTCATCGATAGACAGATAATCCAGACGCGGTTCATTTTTTCGGCGAAGTGAGAGCTTTGCGAGATGATTTCAAAACTAAACGATGAGCCGCCGTTTCATCCGGCTTGGCATTGACAAATGCAATCTGAACATATAGTA
>Ga0066192_1000018_pt1 | contig 44043 bp, 40 predicted proteins | sample WorMetvacBELIZE1_FD_58707 | JGI IMG/M metagenome (GOLD analysis project Ga0066192, IMG submission 58707) | Marine gutless worms symbiont microbial communities from Max Planck institute for Marine Microbiology, Germany - Olavius vacuus BELIZE.1... | ecosystem: Host-associated > Annelida >... | reverse complement strand
GCTCTCACGGTGTAGCTGACCGGTGAGCTGAAATCTTGAGCGCTTGTCGGACTGATGCTTTCCCCCGTGTGGATTATTGTTGGCGTTAGTGAAGTGACATCCGTCCCATGGGGAACAGTGATGCTGACTATGAAGGTTGTTTCATCGACGGCAGCGCTGACATTGTTCAGAGCTGGGAAGCTCAACGCTGTTATGGCCTTCTCGCTCAGCGGGGTCATTGTGGAAGCTGTGTCCACTGTTGGATTCTCGCAGCTCACTGTGAGCAACGCTAACAAACATAAAAACACTCGGGTGAGATAGGTTTTCATTTTCCCTCCTTGAATGCTGTTGTTATCTACTTTTTTGATGATATGATGACGCGAATTTGTGTTCTCTAATAAATATACGATCACTTTCTTTTAATTCAAGCGTTTTTCTTCCTCTAAAAAAATTTCGCAAAAAAACTGAGGAACGCTGGTAATCATCACGAAAATTGGCGATGATAGGGCCAGACGATTCCGCCGATGGTGTTATTTTTCATCTTCGAGGAGGATTGAGGCGCTGTCATTTCATGTTCATTAGATGGGTGTAGCATTTTAGATGAAGTCCAGCATTACCATACACAACGCCGGATCACTGAACATCGACGATGTGTTCCGCAGCACCCACATTGTTCGTCCCGGGGAAACAATTGCCAGCCGCGCATTCGAGCGTTTTCCCGGTGGCAAAGGCTTGAATCAATCCACCGCGTTGGCTCGGGCTGGAGTTCGTGTCCGGCATATCGGTCGAATCGGCACTGACGGCATCTTTCTCAAAGAGGGTCTGGCTGCTGACGGCGCGGATGTGTCGGCCATTGAAGTGGGAAAGCTGCCCACTGGTCATGCTATTATTCAAGTGGCCGATGATGCTGAGAATGCTATTGTGCTCTACGGGGGCGCTAATCGTGGCTGGAGCGACGAGGACATTCAGCGGGTGATTTCCACCGCGCGGCCCGGCGATGTTCTGTTGACTCAGAATGAAATCAATATGGTGGGCGAGCTGATGAACGCTGCCGCCGATGTTGGTATGCGCTTGGTTATGAACCCCGCTCCTATGGGGAGTGAGATTGCCGAATATCCCCTGGAGAGACTGAGTTGGCTGGTGGTGAACGAGATTGAAGGAATGGAACTTTCGGGTATCAGTTTTCCGCACTCTTCCGCCTCTGTTGATTCTGAAGAGGCCGAAGAGGCGGTTGTCGCCGAGCTCAGGCGACGCTTACCTGAAACCGTGGTGGTGATGACACTCGGTAAAAAAGGCGCCATCCGGGCCGATAAAAGCGGTCTCATTCGATCGTCGTTTCCCGATGTCGGACCAGTAGTGGACACAACCGGCGCCGGGGATAGCTTCGTGGGCTACTTTCTGGCCGCTGAAATAGCCGGCATGAATGCCCAGGCCGGTCTGAGACGCGCCTGTGCCGCCGGCTCTCTGGCCGTTACCCGGGCGGGGGCCAGCATCGCCATTCCGACGCTCGCCGAAGTGGAATCCCTGTTGTAATCTCTCTCAGGATCCGACCCTGGCGCAGCCATGATGTCAAAGCGCTGAACGCTACGCGTTCGTGGGTTAATCCATGAGACTTTTGAAAAACGCGATGTCGGTGTCTATCACGGTGTTGAAGCTCTGACTTATGTTGTGATCCTCCCCAGGATATTCGTGGAAGGTATAATTCACGCCCGCCTTGTCCAGGCGATCGCGAAAGGAAATGCTCCATTCAAAGGGGACCGATTCATCGCTGGTTCCGTGGTGCACGAAGAGAGGAACTTTGATGGATTCCAGGTAGGTGATGGGAGATAACAGGGCATATTCCTTAGGGGTAAACATGGCTTCAACCTGGGCTAGCAGACTGGCCGCCGCCTTGGCATCTCGCCGTCTGATGAAGTACAGAGTATTCTCCGGATATGGCTGAGTGACAGCGGCCCACAAGGTGGCAGCTCTAAGGGACTGGTTCACAGTGAGTATTCGCAAACCGATTTCTCCGCCCATGGAATGGCCGTAGAGAAAGATGTTTTCGGGGTTGATGTTGGGAATGTTGTTCAGGCCAGCGATGAGGTTGAGCACATCAATGGTATAGTCGATGGTTCGAGTGGGTCCGCCACCTTGCCCCTCGGAGCGTCCATGTCCTCGATAATCGGGTTTAACAACCACGAAACCACCCCTGGCGAAGCGCTGGGCAACCAAGCGGTAATGTTTTTCCGTGGAATAAGCATCTGGGGGAATGTGTCCATGTGCCAGGACGATCACCGGCCAGCCTTCGGGGGGTGCTGGCTCATCGGGCTCTTCGATGAGTCCGTAATTCAGCAAACCATCGGAACGATAAGTAAACTCCCGGGCTTTCAGTCCTTCTTCGGCCGAAACTGCTTCCAAGAGCGTGAAATTTTCCGCGCTGAATCGGCGTTTTCTCAATCCTTCTATACTCATGGGATGAACTTCCTTCATTTCAGAGGCCGTGGACTTTGGGGGCTTAGCAGATGCGCCGGTTATGTCTAACATGGCTGATTCCGCGTAATGTGTACGGTTGCAGGATGTGGCAACCACTATCAGAAATAAGGTGATGGGGAACGTGGTCAATCTGTTTTTTAACATGAACCTAACATAGCCTGTTATCTCTGCCCATGCTAGTGCGGAATAATCGTTTTCATGTATTTCACTAGCACGAAAAACCTCTACGCAGCACATGCTTAGGATGAATCCTGATGATGGATAGCCAGGTTTGCATCTTGGGCCGCGGGGGGAGAGCGTATTCTCGATTTTTGCCATTCCAGCGTACAATGCGCGAATGAGTGATTCTCTCTCCCTCTTCCTCCCCATCTATCTACCCATCTTTCTGGGGCTCTTGGCGCGCCTCACTGGTTTTTTCCCATCTGATTTTGGCCATGTGATTAGGCAGTTCTGTCTGAAAATCACGATACCATTATTGATTTTTATGAGCATGGCCACCATGGATTCCGCCGCGCTCTCCCAGGTGCTCACAATGACATTGGCTCTCCCTCTTTACATGGGGATTCTGTGGCTGTTTGCCCTGTTAATCACGCTGCTACCATTGTTCCGCGTTCGAAGGCTTGAGGGAATTCTGATTATCATTTTGGGAAACATTGGTTATTTTGGTTGGGCGGTTACCAACATCGCTCTCGGCGCTGATGCTCTTACCCGCAATCTCATATTCACCGCGCTATTCTGGCCCATGACCATCATGTATGCCTTCTTTTCAAAGATTGCCATCGATCGTTCTGTCGCCGGTGTTCAATCGGCTTTGACAATCATCAGGGTTGCCATTCCCCTTCTTGCGGCTTTTTTGGGTGGCCTGTTTATCACACTGATGGGATGGAAGATTCCAGAACCGTTGGGAAACTCGCTTGCAAACTTCGGTGAGATGACGGTGCCGCTGATACTCTTCGGGGTTGGTCTCTCGGTGGCATTCAAGGCTCATTGGGGTGCGCTGTCGTTGCTGCTGCCCCTAAGACTCATTCTGGGCTTCGCGGCGGCCTGGCTTACCATTCGGATACTGGGCGCCTTGGACTCCCTGAGCCGTTCGGTGATTTTCATAGTGTCTCAAATGCCAGTGGGCGCCAACAGTTTGATTATGGGGGATGTGATGGGGTTGGATGAAGAGTATATTGCCGGAGCGGTAACACTGTCGGCGCTGCTAGCCCTTGCAAGCATTCCGCTTACAGTGTTCCTTTTCGCCTGATTCCGATTGCACCGGGATTGAAAACATTCTAACCCTTTGCGCCCTCTGAATCCATAAAAGTCCTATAGGCGGTCGCATCCATGCGCGAGTCGAGTTCGTCAGCGTCATTCATTTGTATACTGAAGATGAACGTGTCATAGGGCGCCTCGTTGACAAGCGCAGGGTTCGTTTCCAGTTTGCCGTTCACTGCTTTCACCTTCCCACTCACCGGCGCATAAACCGATTCGGCCACTTTTACTGACTCAATGCTCACCACCGCCTCGCCCTTCGAGACCTCAAGGCCAATCGCTGGCAGTTCAATATAAACGAGTTTGCCCAGGGCATCTTGGGCATAGTCGGTAAGACCGATAATGGCGACCTTATCCTCGCGGCGAATCCACTCATGAGATTCGGTGTATACCAATCCATCCCGTACAGTCATATCGTGCTCCTTTCGAATGGAAGCGCCATCTCAGACCCGCCAGCCCAGCATATTCCCCCGAACTCGGCCAAATCGGATGAAGAGGGGCTCCTGTTGATTTCCAAGACACACTGCCCCCACTATAGGGAAGTGTATCAGATTCTTCTCCGGCTTGTCACTGTTTTTTCGCCGGGTATCACTTCAAAGGCTGTGATGACACGATACTTCAGTTCCCCAAGAGTTTCTCCGCATGGTGGAGAGTGCTTCCAGGAATCGTCAACTCAGGCATAATACGCGTCCGCTTCCCTCTCTTCGATGCTCTTCCAGTCTAAACCCTCCAATCCCCGAAATCGATCTCGGCCAGATTGTCCACTACCTTCATTGGCAATCGAAGCAACATTGCTACTGGCGCCATGGTTTCCATCGCCCGGCGCATGGGCGCCATCATGAGAAATTCCTCTTTTTGAGACCAATTCTGAAATCAACGAGGTTTTCTGATTCCTCATAGAGTGTAGCCACACCCACATCGATTACTTTCAGGATCGCGCCGGCCCTCAGGGCTAGGACATTGATGCCCGCCCTTCCCTCGCGATGGAGCGGGCCAGGGAAGATGCAAAACGGCTCATATAACTCTTCAGCCCGTCGAGTATCAGAATCATCTTACTAAGCTACCTGCTTCACAACCGGTTCTTCAGGTAGTTTGTTGCCTGTTGGATCCAGACCCCAGGAATGGGGAAGGCCATGGATAATCATGGGTTATCGTATTCCCGTAAATGCGGGACTGCCAAGCATGTTGATTTGACTCGACCTATCATCTGGCACAGTCCTCATTTCTATGTCAACCTCATACACCAGCATGCACAATCACGATAGAACCGGCATTTTCGCGGGCATCGGCGCCTATCTCATCTGGGGTTTTCTTACTATCTACTGGAAAACCCTGGAAGCAGTCCCCCTCACGGAGCTCTTGGCATGGCGGGTTGCCGGCTGTGGAGTGGTAGCCTGGCTATTTGTTTTTCTGCGTCGCCGAATGATGAAAAACAAGCTTCTCACGCCGCGAACACTCGCTCTGCTTTTCACTGCCGCCCTGCTCATTATGGGAAATTGGGGACTTTACACCTGGGCAGTCTCGGTTGAAAAAATTCTGGAAGCCAGTCTGGGCTATTACATCAATCCACTGGTGAATGTACTGCTCGGGGTGGTTTTTTTCTCGGAAAAACTCACCAGGATGCACTACATTGCCATCTTTCTAGCCTTTGGGGGTGTTGCTCTCATAACTCTGGAGGCGGGTATCTTCCCCTGGGTGAGCGTTTCGTTGGCATTCCTCTTTGGTTTCTATGGTGTGGTGGTGAAGCACATGCCCAGAAAGATGGACAACATAGAGATATTGGCCTGGGAAACAGCTCTTTTTGGTCCCTTCGCCGTCGCTTACCTGGTGTATCTGGCCGTCATGGGCGATTTGCATCTGTGGGGTTACGGTTTCACAACAACAAGCATGCTGTTCATGGCGGGAGGAGTTACTTTTGCTCCCCTCTGGCTTTTTGGTGTGGGCGCCCGGCGCATTCCCCTGAGCGCGATGGGATTTCTGCAGTTTCTGACTCCTACGCTGATGCTGATTTTGGGGATTTTTGTCTATGGTGAGCCCTTCGGCCTCCTGCGGGGCGTCGCCTTCGCTCTGGTGGCAGCGGCGCTGGCGCTTTACGCGTGGACGCTCTTGTGATTCTTGACAGTGTCCCCATACAAATATAGGATTTCATAGACTTTCATCTCTGGATTGACGTATCTGACTTTCATTGAAATGATTACACACCCGACAAGGAGCAATAACGATGAGTGAATTGAAATCCTGGTCTGAGCGACAGAGCTCCACCTGGAAAACAAAAATTGGCTTGGCCGAGATGCTCAAAGGTGGGGTTATTATGGATGTTGTTACCCCCGACCAGGCAAAAATCGCCGAAGACGCGGGGGCGGCGGCTGTTATGGCGTTAGAGCGAGTTCCGGCAGATATTCGTGCCGATGGCGGGGTGTCCCGCATGTCCGATCCCAAGATGATTAAGGGAATTCAGGATGCGGTGAGTATTCCGGTGATGGCCAAATGTCGGATTGGGCATTTCATGGAGGCGAGGATTCTCGAAGCCCTTGGGGTGGATTTCATCGACGAAAGTGAGGTGCTCTCTCCCGCCGACGACCGGTATCACGTCGATAAAACGGTGTTTAAGGTTCCATTCGTATGCGGCTGTCGCAATCTGGGTGAAGCGCTGCGGCGCATCGGCGAAGGCGCGGCGATGATTCGTACCAAGGGCGAGGCGGGTACAGGAGATGTTATCGAGGCGGTGCGGCACATGCGCACGCTGATGGACGGCATCCGGAGTCTCAGGGTGATGCCCAGGGATCAGTTGATGAGTGTTGCCAAGGACATGGGCGCTCCATACGATCTCGTGGAAGAGGTGGCCTGTATCGGTAGGCTGCCGGTACCCAACTTTTCGGCGGGCGGAGTGGCGACACCTGCCGATGCCGCTCTTATGATGCATTTGGGCGCGGAGTCTATCTTTGTCGGGTCGGGCATTTTCAAATCGGGCGATCCGGCGCGGCGAGCCAGGGCCATTGTCGAGGCGGTAACTCATTTCGATGATGCGGACAAGCTGGCGATTATCTCTGAAAACCTGGGAGAGCCAATGGTGGGTATCAACTGCGGCGATTTGGGCGAGCGTGAGCGTTTGGCCTCCCGGGGTTGGTGACATTCAGCGATCCCGCGATTTTGATGAGCTGTCATGTTGGCGTTCTGGCATTGCAGGGCGCCTTTGCCAAACATATCGAAATGCTCCGAAGCTTGGGAGCCGTTGGGGTGGAAATCCGAGAGCCTGTTGACCTGGATGGGGTGGACGCTTTGATTCTGCCCGGTGGCGAGAGCACCACGATTAGCAGGATGCTGGTACGATGGGGACTCATCGAACCCATCAGGTCCCTCATTGATGATCAACTTCCGGTATTCGGCACCTGCGCGGGTCTTATCCATCTGGCGGATCATCTGGTGCATTGGGATGACATGCCGCGCATCGGCGGACTCCATCTCAGTGTCGAGCGGAATGCCTATGGCCGGCAGATTGATAGTTTTGAGGCAGCGCTGGAGATTGAGATTCACGGTGCTCCTGAATTTCAATCGGCGCCATTCGGCGGAGTCTTCATCAGATCTCCGAAGATTCTCCCCGAGAGTGTGACAGAAGAGCTGCAAGTTCTCTGCCGCTTTGAGGGAATTCCAGTACTCGTCCGGCAACAGAACATACTCGGTGGAAGTTTCCATCCTGAGCTGAGCGGCGATGGCCGCCTGCATGAATGGTTTCTGCGAGAGATGGTAAAATCAGCGGGTTCTTAAGAAAATCCAGCCCTATCAGTCTCAAAATCAACCAAAGCAGTCTCGTAGCTGGCTTTGTTTCCCCATCAGCACAGAGCTCAAGCTACCAGGGGCGCCTCAGGTTATTGATCTGGCATGGCTTATTCCTTATCAGGTGTAAATCACTTTCATTGAATATTCCTCTGAAAACGCCATCAAAGACCGAAATAAACTACAAAAACCTCACCAGGAATTGTATAATTTCCGCCCATCCGGTTCATACTGTGTTCCTGGTATTGAACCGCGTGTTCGCTGATATGAAATCAGCCGCCAAATCCACTGTACCATAAGGAGAAGTATATGTCAGAAGCTGCAAAGCCTACCCAGGGTTGGGTTGTGTATTCGATTGGAAGCAAGCCCCCATGGATCTTGTCGATTTTTCTAGGGATTCAGCAATACCTCACGATGTTCGGCGCGACGGTTATTATTCCCTTCGTTGTCGCCGACGCGATTGGGATGCCCATTGAGGAGAAGGCCCTGCTGATTTCAACTATGTTTTTCGTTTCCGGTATCACCACCCTTCTTCAGCAGTCCCCCATCGGCAACAGGCTTCCCATCGTCCAGGGGGGAACATTCTCTTTCCTCGCGCCCATGTTTGCTATTGCCGGCATGGTTGCTGCTCAAAATCTTGGCTGGCAGGTGGCCATTCAACAGATTTGCGCTGCGGTGATGTTCGGCTCGCTCTTTGAGATTCTCTTCGGCTATATTGGTCTTTTCGGCCTACTCAAGAAACTGCTCAGCCCCATCGTTATCGGTCCCACCATTGCCATGATCGGGCTTGCCCTGTTCGGTATTGGCGCTCCTTGGATGGCCGAAAACTGGGCTGTCTCGGGTATCACTCTTCTGGCGCTGATACTCTATTCCCAGGTGTTCGGCCGAAAGAGCAAGGTGTTCATGCTTTTCCCGATACTTCTTGCCGTTCTCACCGGTTGGATCGCGGCTATCATTGGCACCGCTGCCGGCTGGATTCCAGTTGGCAACTCTGCCAATGTGACAGGACAGAGTGAGCTGATCGCCAACGCCCCCTGGATTAGCGTTCGGCCAATGCTGCCCTTCAAATGGGGCTTCCCGCAGCTTACCAGCATCACCCTGGCCGGTAGTATCGGCATGCTCGCCGGCTATTTGGCCTCCATGATTGAATCCATTGGCGACTATTACTCCTGCGCGCGCATCGCTGAGGCGCCGGTACCCACCGCTCGCATGATTTCCAAGGGCCTTGGCGCCGAGGGTCTTGGCTGCCTGATCGCGTCAATCTTCCAGACCGGCAACGGTACTACCAGCTACTCGGAGAACATCGGTTCTATCGGTCTCACCCGCGTGGCGAGTCGTCGCGTTATCATCATGGGCGCCTGTGTCATGCTCATTCTTCCTATATTTGGCAAGTTTGGCGCTACCCTGGCCACCCTGCCACGGCCAGTGGTTGGCGCCATGTTTGTTGGCATGTTTGGTCTCATTGCGGCAGTGGGCTTGTCAAACCTCCAGTTTGTCAACATGAACAACTATCGCAACCTGTTCATCATCGGTATCGGTTTATTCGTCGGTTTATCCGTCCCGGCCTGGGCTAGCGGGGCTCCCATGCCTTTCACCGGTCCGGTGTCCAAAGTTTTAGGCGAAATTCTCTGGGCCATCATGGGCTCAGGCATGGCTGTAACGGTTATCGTCACCATGATTCTGGACAACCTGCTGCCCGGCGCCACGAGCAAGGAACGCGGTTTGGATCATTGGGAAGCCGAAGCCTCTGAGGATGCCTGGGCAAAAGCCGAGGCCGAGTGGGCCAAGCTCTAGTCTTCAATCACGAGAGAGGGCGCCATCGGCGCCCTCAATTCTTGATAATTGGATGTGTTCCTGGTAGTTTTTGATGATAGGGGAGTGGCCTGTGCTAAGAAATACCATCATCACCATCATGATAATTCTGCTGATTGCTCTTCTTTACATGATTTTCAATTTTGGCAATCCGAGTGGGCTGCAACGCTACATCATCCCCAATCCCGCGTATGATTTATGGCTTCTCATCGGCTTGGGTCTGGGCGTATTCGTGCTCAATCTTCTGTTGATACGGGACAATGAACAGCGGCGAAGGGAATGAGAGGCGACGATCTGCTCATCAATGTTCTTGTGGCTCTCACCGTTGTTGTGATTGTCCTTGCGGTGTTTGCCCTTCATCGTTTTTTTGTTGCTGCCCAGGTTCGGCATTACACGAATGGCGAATTGCCGGACAACCTGGATTTCAGTGTTGTTTTTCGCGGCAAATCAACCGATATCGGTAGGTTGAAAGCGCGTAGTGGCGCCATCTTCCCCACTTCTGACGCGCTGGTGTTCATCAGCGCGAGCATCATCAGGCCGTTGATTGTTGAAATGCCATGGAGCAGGATTATCGGCTGGTCTGTTGTCGGCGAATTCCGTGGACGTCCACTTCATCGCGCTATGATATCCATCGAATTGAAAAATGATACAGGCGTTTCGATGAAATTACTTTTCACCCTGCCTCGCCCGGAGTTCTGGACCAGTCTTATCAGCGTCGCGATTAAATCGGTTTCCGAAACCCGCGAAACCTCATCGCCAACAGGCAGCTAGAATCGCCGCGCACTCTTAGGGAAACTGAATTCTCCAAATTCCGCTGTCTTTCCTTGCGGCCGTTGGGCCCAGATATCGTGTCATCTGAGCGGGAACAAACCGCTCCAAGGCCGTCAGCCGCTTCACATCGTAGTCCGACAAACCGTATCGGGTGACAGCATCGGCACTCAGCCCATCCGATACCGCGAGAACCCTGATATGTCCATCGCTCCAATGAACATAGAGAGGCACGAATGACAGACTGGCAACCCGAGCTTTGCCATTCGCGTCCCGCCTGACATTGAGATTCAGCATGGCCGAACCGTCCACCCATTCACGCGCTCTTTCTGAGTGGCGCTGGGAGGAAATGAAATTTCCCAGCGACCAGGCGATAAACACCTCTCGTTCGCCCCCAGCATCGTCAACAATTCTCCTCTCAATGGGCTGAAGAACATGGGGATGAGAACCAATAATAATATCCACCCCGGCTTCGATGGCCAGATCCGCCAGGTTTTTCTGATGTTGATTTGGTTCATCAAGGTATTCCTGACCCCAGTGGATGAATAGGATTAACAGATCCGGCTTGCGCGCCGCTTCATCTCTGAGTTCCCCTAGCATCTCCTGTAGGCGCTCGTTGTCGCCATGGGCGCTGAATGTGTTGATGGTTTGCATTCCATTCGGGGATATCAGGCCATTCACCGATGCTGTCCAGGCCACCATGCTCAGATTGAAATCGCCCACTTTGCCCCGCCACGGTTTGGGCGAGTCCTTCACGGAGGTTCCGGTAGCCATAAGCCCCACCGATTTCAAAATCCGCAATGTTCGGGCGGCTCCCTCCAGGTTGGAGTCCATGCAGTGATTGTTTGCTGTGCCCAGTATGTCAAATCCGGCATTTTTCAAGGCAGAAGCCAGCTCGTCAGGAGTGGTGAAAGTGGGATAGGCCTGATACTCTCGGAACGCGTATTGTGGATGAGTGACGAGGGCTGAATTCGGTCCTCCAAATGTCGTTTCCAGATTCCCAATCGTAAGATCGGGCGCCTTAAGATAGCTCATAAACCATTCAAAGGCAGGATTGAAATCGTAGCCCCCATCCCTTCCTTGAGCGTCCTGACCCTTCCACGCGCGGCGCAGTTGGGTGTTGTGTACCATGATATCTCCCACAAAACCAAGTGTTATCTGCTTTTCGGCAGACTCTCCAAACCCATTTGCGGCCACCAATAGCAGGATGCTGATGATGCCGTGAAGAAACGAAGCCTTCATAATTCCATTATAGTACGATGGAATTCATTTTTTCCGCAATGAACACATTTTTCCAAATCAGCTATTGACTTTCAGTTAGCAATGATGCATACTAACACTACCAAAAAAGTGGTATTAATGAGGAATTGATGTTTCGATTCAACAAGGATATGGAATATGCTCTCATTTCGTTGGTGGAGATGACTCGATTGCACGATGATGATCTGCTCACTGTTCGAGAACTCTCAAAGAGGTATGCCATGCCCTACAAGCTGCTGGCAAAGATACTCCAGAAACTCCGTGCCGAGGGGGTGCTGGAGGCGGTGCAAGGATTCGGCGGGGGCTACCGACTCGCGGAGGATTCCCAGCATGTGCATTTGGGCCGGATTATCCAGGCGGTTCGGGGAAATGAGTGTATTGCTGACTGCCTTGGTGACGATGGAAACTGCCCTCAACTGGATTGCGGATGCACAATCAGACCCCTCATCCAGATTTTTCAAGACAAGTGGGTGAATTTCGTAAAGAACACGACTCTCGATGAATTCGCTCACGCGAAGCTGTCGGCAGAGCGAAGTTAGTCCGATGGAACCGGTTAAGGAGAATGTATGGCTGTCGATCAGGATGTCAAGGACGCGTTGTATGATGTTATCGACCCGGAGTTGAATATGAACATTGTTGACTTGGGTCTGGTATATCGTACTCAGGTAGTTGATGGAAATATCGCGGAGGTAGATTTCACCCTGACGTACCCGGGCTGTCCGCTGGGCGATATGATTGCGTCCGATATTGTATCCAAGATTCGCGCGCAGACCGATGTGGTGGATGTTCGCGCGGAGATTGTCTGGAATCCGCCCTGGAATCAAAACATGATGAGTGAGAATGCCCGGCTATTGCTGGGATACTCGATTTAACACGGGAGCGGAAGACAACGATAAGGAAACAAAAGCGAAAAACAACAAAAAGTATACCGATATGAAACTAAAACAAAGGTCAATAACAAGGAAAACCATATGAATTTGAGAATTAACCATCTGAAGGCTGGGCTGCCCGATAAGCCCATATTGAAGGATATCACCCTGGAAGTTCCCGATGGGGAAATCCACGCGCTGATGGGACCCAATGGATCGGGTAAAAGCACCCTGGCCAATTTATTGGCCGGTCATCCTTTGTATGCCACTACAGGGGGGGATGTTTTCATGGGCGATATCAATTTGGCTGAGATGGAGGCTTATGAGCGCGCGAGGGCGGGATTGTTTCTGGCTTTTCAGTATCCCGTGGAGGTGCCCGGTATCACGGTGGGCAAATTCCTCAAGAGAGCCGTGGAGCTCAGGCGTGGCGAAGAGGGTCGTTTTGATGTTACCCGCTATATCAAGGAACTCCGTGAGACCATGGACTTCATGGATATCGATCAGAAATTTATCAACCGCTATCTGAATGAGGGTTTTTCAGGCGGCGAAAAAAAACGCATGGAAATTCTCCAAATGCTGATGCTGAAACCCGATTTCGCGATTTTGGATGAAACGGACTCAGGGTTGGATATCGACGCGTTGCAGATTGTGGCCAAAGGGGTGAATGAAATGCGCGGTAAGGGCTTCGCCGCTCTGATGATTACCCACTATCAGCGCGTTCTCGATTATGTGAAGCCCGACAAGATTCATGTGATGGTGGATGGCAGCATTGTGCTCTCCGGTGGTTTGGATATTGTGAACGAGTTGGAAGCTAGAGGATATGATTGGGTGAAGGAGACTATCGCCTCGAATAGCAAGAGGGATGCCCAGAGGGCTGAGGTGAACGCATGAGTACTGAAAAGGCTCCGGTATCCGGCCTCGCGGACTATCAGTATGGGTTTTCCTTCCCCGACAAGTCTGTTTTCAAACCCGCGAAGGGACTGAGTGAAGAAATAGTGCGGGCCATCAGCATCCAGAAGCAGGAGCCCGAATGGATGCTGGAAACGCGGCTTCGAGCGCTCAGGGCTTTCCGTCGGAAGCCCATGCCGAACTGGGGCGCCGATATCGGCGATATCGATTTCGAAGACATCTATTATTACGCCAAACCATCTCAGAATGTGGTGAAATCCTGGAAGGATCTTCCAGAGGATATCCTCAAAACTTATGACCGATTGGGGCTGCCCGAAGCGGAAAAGAATTTCCTTGCCGGTGTTGGCGCCCAGTATGATTCGGAGGTGGTGTATCATTCCATTCACAAAGAACTCGAAGAGCGGGGTGTGCTGTTTCTCAGTCCTGAACAGGCGGTAAAGGAGCATCCGGAGATTGTTAGAAAGTACTTTGGCAGCATCATTCCATTGAACGATAATAAATTCGCCGCATTGAACACGGCGGTGTGGTCCGGTGGAAGTTTCATCTATGTTCCGCCTGATACCAGGGTGGAAGTACCGCTTCAGGCTTATTTCAGAATTAACTCTGAGAACTTCGGACAGTTCGAGCGCACGCTTATCATCGCCGATGAAGGCAGTTTTGTGCATTACATCGAAGGCTGCACGGCGCCGGTCTATACCACAGACTCCCTCCACAGCGCGGTAGTTGAAATTGTCGCCGAGAAGGGTGCTCGCGTGCGTTATTCCACGATTCAGAATTGGTCGGGGGATGTTTACAATCTGGTAACCAAGCGAGCACTCGCCAAAGAGGGAGCCACCGTGGAATGGGTGGATGGGAACATCGGTTCCAAGCGCACGATGAAATACCCCTCAGTCTGGCTGATGGGCGAGCATGCCCATGGGGAAGTCCTCTCCATCGCCTTTGCCGGCAGTGGACAGGAACAGGACGCGGGGGGAAAGATTGTTCACCATGCCTCGAATACCACCGGTGTTATCACCAGCAAGTCCATCAGCAAGAGCGGGGGCACTGCCACATACCGGGGCTTGATAAAAGTCACCGGCAATTTATACAACGTGAAGAGCCATGTCGTTTGTGATGCTCTTATCTTGGATGACAAATCCATTAGCAAAACTTTTCCTTATATGGAAATTGAGTCAGAGGATGTCAGCATTGAACACGAAGCCCGTGTGAGCCGAATCAGCGAAGAGCAACTGTTCTATCTCATGACGCGGGGAATCGGTGAACAGGAAGCGTCGATGATGATTGTAAACGGGTTTCTCGATCCCTTGGTAAAGCAGTTGCCCATGGAATACGCGGTGGAACTCAATCGCCTGATAGAGCTGGAAATGGAAGGGAGTGTCGGATGAGCATGACTCTCACTGACCACGCCGATGCGCTGTTCGCGCGATTGGAATGGCCGGATATCACAATGGAAGCCTGGCGGCGTACCAATTTATCCCAGCTATTACCCAAGGGCTGCCTCGATGACCTCGCTAATCAGCCTGTGCCAGAAAGCGCCGCAGTCTTTCCGCAGAGCGCCGATCACCTGGCGTTGCTTCCTCATGCCTATGCCGCACGCGTGATTACCGAAAATGGCATCCCCATGGCGATGTCCCAGGCCGCCTCCAGGGATATTCTGAGTATAGAATGGATTACGCTTTCCAAACAGCCATCGCCCCTGGAGGCTTTAGGCCGCGCTGAAATGGATGCGTCACCGGATCGAATCACCGCTTGGCATTGGCAAAGCTTTCCCGGAACTCTGCTAATCAAGCTCCGTGGAAACACAGGTATCGACAAGCCGATTATCATCGAGGAACGCCTCACACAAAGGGGAAATCCAATCTCATCTTCGCCCCCCTACAGCGCGGCTCATCTTCACGTTCAGGTTGAAGGCAATGCTTCTCTGAACGTTATCTGGTCTATCGAAGGCGCAGCGGAGGGAGAATCAGCACCCCTGGTGAATGCCGGATTCACCGCGTTGATTGGCAGCAACGCGAACTTGGATTTCACTCTCAGGCAAAACCTTGGCGCCCGTGTCAATACTTTTTTGCACAGCCGTATCAATGTGGGTAGAGATGCCCGATTGACATTTAGAGAATCCCATCTTGGCAGTCGTGTTCTTAAAACCAGAGCGCGGGTGATACTGAATGCTCAAGGGGCCCAAGCCCAGCTTAAGGGTATCTATGTGGCTAATGAGAATCGTCATTTTGACATCGCAACTGTTCAGGAACATCGTTCACCGGGAACCACATCCGATGCAATCTATAAGGGCGCTGTGAAAAGCGGCGGTCGAACAGTCTTTCAGGGGCTCATTGAGGTGTCTCCCCATGCCGCGAAAACAGACGCCTACCTCTCCAATAGAAACCTGATTCTTGGCGATGGCGCGCGCGCCGACTCCCTGCCCCAGCTCAACATACTCACCGATGATGTGAAATGCAGTCATGGCTCAACAAGCGGAAAACTCGATTCAATTCAGCTCTTCTATCTTCAAAGCCGTGGATATTCTCCCGAAGAGGCGGCGAGAGAACTCATTCGCGGGTTTATTGGCGAAGCACTCACAGGCGCCTCTGATACCGTTCTGGAAATCCTGCACGACGATCTCGAGCGGGCTTTGAACACTGCCTAGGGCGCCGTTATGGGAAGATGGGTGAAGGCTGCCGATGTCGCGGATTTTCAGAATCTGCCGCCTGATCGGAAATCTCTCGCTGTGGATGTCGAAGGATACAGCCTTGTGGTATTTCGCCTCTCCGGGGGATGGGGCGCCCTTGATGATACCTGCTCCCATGAATACTTCAAGCTTTCTGAAGGGGAAGTGTGGGACGACCGGGTATACTGCGAAAAACATGGTTCTTCTTTCGACTGCCGAAGCGGTGAGGTAAGAGGATTGCCAGCCACTGATGATGTGCCCGCCTTTCTGGCTCAGCAGCGGGACGATGAAATTTGGATTGAACTGCCGGATTTCGCGTAGTTTATATAAGGATGTTATGGATGAACTCTAGCGCCCACGCCACTGATGCTTTCGCCAGGTCGCTCAACGACCCGCGAGGAGCCTTGGGAGATGAAATTCGTGATGAGTTTCCCCTTCTGGTTGCCAATCCTGACTTGGTGTATCTCGATAGCGCGGCCACCAGTCAAAAACCGGAGGCCGTTTTAACAGCCATCGATCGATATTACCGTCAGGACAATGCCAATGTTCACCGAGCTTTATACGCGTTGGCCGAGCGTTCCACCCTCGCCCTTGAGAATGCCCGGCGCAGCGTGGCGAAATTTCTCCACGCATCCTCCCCCAGAGAAATCATTTTCACCCGGGGCACGACGGAGGCTCTCAATCTCCTTTCCTGGTCGCTTCCTGAGATACTCGTGAAACAGGGGGACATCATACTTGTAGGCGCACTGGAGCATCATGCCAATTTTGTTCCCTGGCAACAGGCCGCCTTGAGAAAAGGCGCCAAACTGCTGTTGATACCCGCCTTGAAGGATGGCAGCCTGGATATGAATTTCTTCGATCGCATTGATCAGGATGGGCGTTCTAAAAAGGTGAGAATTGTCGCGCTGGCCCATGTATCCAATGCCTTTGGCACCATCCACCCCATCAGAGCCATCTCCAAATGGTGTCAGGAACGGGCTATCCCCTTGGTGTTAGACGCCGCGCAGTCCCTGCCCCATCTTCCCATCGACGCCCAGGCCACAGGGGCGGATTTTCTGGCTTTTAGTGGACATAAGGTGTACGGGCCCATGGGATCGGGGGTTCTCTGGGGTAGAGAAGAATGGCTCGAAAAAATGCCCCCATGGCAGAGTGGGGGTGAGATGATCGCCATGGTGAAACCCGAAAAAACCACCTGGAATGAACTGCCATACAAATTTGAAGCGGGAACCCCCGATGTGGCTGCCGCTATCGGCCTGGCTGCCGGTTTGCAATGGATGAAGGAAACGGGAATCGAACGCTTGGAGGCCAGAGAATATCAGCTCGGGCTCTACGCTCATGAGCAGCTCAGTTTCATCGAAGATCTCACTATCTACGGACCGGCCGATCCCCATCGTCGCCGTGCTATCTTCTCGTTCAACCTGAAAGGGATACACAGTCATGACATTGCCCAATACCTCGATAAATCCGGCATTGCCATACGATCCGGCCACCACTGCGCCCAGCCCGCCATGCGGCTGATGGGCATTCCCTCAACCGCCCGCGCATCTCTTGCCCCTTATAACAGCTTGTCGGATATAGACAGGCTTGTAGAGGCCATTTGCGAAGCTAAGGAGTACTTCCATTGATGCGGCAGGGCGATTTGGACGATTTGTACATGGAGATCATCCTCGATCATTACAGGTCGCCAAGGAACAAAGCCGACCTATCCCATGTGAGCGATCAGAGTCTCCACGAAAACCCTTCCTGTGGCGACACGGTGAAACTGGAGGTATTGACCGGAGAAAACGGACGCATTCACACTCTTCGATTCGATGGCCATGGATGCGCCATCAGTACGGCTTCCGCTTCTTTGATGAGTGAAAGACTCATCGGAAAAACCCCGAACGAAGCCAGAAGTTTCATACAGACTTTTCTGAAGATACTCAGGGGTGAGGATGATAGGGGAATCCCCGAGGAATGGGGCGATTTGGTCGTACTTGGTGGCATCAGACAGTTTCCCATGAGGGTTAAATGCGCCACGTTGCCCTGGCATGCCATGGAGAAAACCCTCAGCAGCTAAAGGGAATTCCACTCAATCCGTATCCAATGGTTTTAGCTGATAAAGCCCCCCCCTCGCCTCATCGGTGAGCAGGTAGAGCAGCCCGTCGGGTCCGTTTCGGACATCCCGGATTCGTCCGAGTTGATTCAACAACAGTACTTCCTGACGCACAACCTGGTTTCCTCGAAGTTCCAGACGCCTGAGATGCCGGCCTGCCAGGGCGCCGAGAAAAATGTCGCCTTGCCAATTGGGGAACGGTTCACCCTGATAGAAGGTGAGTCCGGAAGGAGCAATGGAGGGAACCCAGTAGGTGATGGGGTTTTCGATACCCGTCGCGGTGGTGCGGGTTGAAATTATACTGCCGTCGTAGTTGATTCCATAAGTAACTTTCGGCCAGCCGTAGTTGGCGCCCTTTTTAACGATGTTAAGCTCATCCCCACCTTTGGGTCCATGTTCATGAAGCCAGATATCCCCGCTCAGCGGATGTCTTGCCAAACCCTGGGCGTTTCTGTGGCCATAGCTCCAAATCGCGCCGTCGCCGGCCCCCGGTGATATTCCATCCGGGGCAAAAGGATTGTCCGGGGGGATTGTGCCGTCGCTGTTCAGCCTGAGAACGCTGCCGTAGGGGTCGGTGGCATCCTGAGCCCGTCTCATCGCGGCTCTCTCGCCTAAGGTGACATACAAGTAGCCCTGCTTGTCAAAGACGAGACGGGAGCCGAAGTGTTGAATCGCCTTACTCCTGGGCAGGGCCCGGTAGATTATTTTCAGGTTTTCAAGACGGGGTTTTCCATCCCCGCTCGGTATAAGCAGTTTTCCCCGGGCGATGGCCGTGCCGTAAAGGCCGGATTTTTCCTCGGCGAAGCTCATATACACCAGGTGGTCTTCGATGAATCCGGGGGAGAGCGCTAAATCCAGAAGACCGCCCTGGCCGACGGCGGCGACTTCGGGAACGCCTGAAACTTCTGTGGGTTGACCGTTTCGGATGAGTAGGAGTTCACCGCTTCTCTGGGTAATCAGGTAACCTGCGTCATCGGGAAGAAAGGCCAGACTCCAGGGGTGGTTCAATCCCTGGATTATGGGGATGACTGTGAATGCTTGTTTTTCGGAGTGAACCGTTACAAGAGTATTTGAAGAGTCCAAGGCGTTTGAGCCCCGCTTGCTGGTTTCAGCATTTGCCTGATCCGCGCATCCCAAACATATTAAAACGGCGATGATACCGAGTATTGATTTTTTCATGACTGAAGAACCGTCCATTTCTCGTTTGTCTCGGAGGATTTCAGGGATGCGTCGATGAAACGCATTCCCGCCAGTCCGTCTTCGGCGTTGGGGAAACTCATGGCAAGTGGATCTGGCTTCGTGCCGGTGATGTGAGCGACGATGGCTTCGGCCACATCCGAGTAAATGTTGGCGAAACCTTCCGGAAAACCTTCAGGATGGCCTGCCGAGAGGCGGCAGACACGGGCGGATTCGGGGTGGGCGCCCGGTCCGTTTGGGCTGCGGATCTGGGCGGGTTGTCCCAGGGGGAAGTAGCTAAGACGCTGAGGAATTTCCTGCCACCACTCCAGGGATCCTCTATTGCCGGATACGCGGATTTTCAAACTGTTTTCGATGCCCGCGGCGGCCTGGGTAACCCAGAGTATCCCTCGGGCGCCGCCCTCGATTCGCAGCAGAATGCCGGCGAAGTCATGAACCACTCGCCCAGGTACGATGGCTCCAAGGTCGGCGGACAGTGCACTGATTTCCTTCCCGGTAACGAATCGCAGTAGATGGTGGGCATGGGTGCCAATGTCCCCCAACACCAGGGAGGGACCACTGATGGCCTGATTGTATTTCCATCCACGCTGGGCTTTCGGATTGTCTTTGACACTCTCGTTGGCTTTCCCTCCCTGCACGTACTCCACTTGAACCAGTCGAAGATCGCCAATCTCCCCCTTTTCCACCATGGCTTTGGCCTGACGGACCAGGGGATAGCCTGAGTAGTTATGGGTGAGGCAGAAAATCAGGTGAGTTTCCTTCACCTTGTCAACGATGAGCTGAGCGTCGGCAGAACTGTTCGCGATGGGTTTGTCGCAGATAACATGAAAGCCGGCGTCCAGAGCCGCCAAGGAATAGGCTAGGTGAGAATCGTTGGGGGTCATAATGGCGACGACATCAGCGCCATCGGGCCGATTTGCTTCGCCATTCAGCATGGCTGGCAGATCGGAATAGGCTCTCTCAGAACTCAGGCCGATTTCTTTTCCGGCCTTTTGGGAGCGTGTGGGATCTGAGGATAGTACAGCGGCAACGATTTCATAGCGTCCGTCGATACGGGCGGCAGTGCGATGCATGCGACCGATGAACGATCCAGGGCCACCCCCCACCAGGGCCAGACGCAACCGGCGGCCAAGTTTCTCGATTACCGGGTTAAGTGACATCACTGCTTCCTCTGTATAAGAGCATTCTAACAAGTGGAACTTTTTGTGAAAAGCACTATTCCTCGCGGAGCATCCTGTTCAATACGGATTGCGTCTTATTTCTTGAAACTCTTTACAGATTTCATCTTATTGGGAATTCTGACTGGGGGTTGTGAAGCCCAGGCGAACATCTGAAGGAAAGTTGAACTGGTGTCAATAATGGTACTTCGTACGAATTTTACATGATATATAGTGTTTTCTGCTCTAAGCGTATTGAAATATATTTGGAAAACAGGGCACAATTTTTTCTCGGTTTCTTGGGTTTTCCAAGATGCTTCAGATGAAGTGGGAGGGAGCATGTCGGTAGCGGTCAAGGGTCAATTTACATTTCAACAGGCAATTTGCGAAGAAATTTTCACACAGAAATACATGCTGCATGGTGAGAAAACTCTGGAATCTGTATTTCGTGGTGTCGCAGACGAAATTGCCAGCGCTGAGCGAAAAGACATCCGAAAGGACATTGCCGACTGTTTCTATAACGAAATTCTCTCAGGCCGCCTGATACCTGCCGGACGAATCCTTGCCAATGCCCGATTGGAAAGTCCGATGAAAAACTACAATAACTGTTTTACCATCGATGTTGAGGATTCACTTGAGGCCATCTATGAATCGCTGCAAGAAGATGCGATCATCAGCAAGATGGGCGGTGGTGTCGGTTTCGACATATCGAAACTGCGACCCAAGGGCGATCCTCTTTCTCGGGGGGGTGAATCGTCGGGGGTGATAAGCTTCCTGCGCATCTTCGATCAGAGCGCCAAAACCATTATGACTGGGGGTCAGCGCCGAAGCGCCCACATCGCGTTACTGGATATCAGCCACCCTGATATTGAGGAATTCATCACAGTCAAACAGGGGGATAAAAACAAGGAACTCACCCAGTTCAATATTTCTGTGAAGATAACAGATGAGTTTGTCGCCGCTGTGGAAGAAGATCGTGATTTTGATTTGACTTTTGGCGGTAAGGTTTACAAAACCGTCAAAGCCAGGAAACTCTACAACACTCTCTCATTGAGCGCTTTTATGCATAACGAGCCAGGAGTATTCAACGTCGACGCGGTCGAGCGGTACAATAACGGCTACTGGGCTTTTCAAATGGATCGAGTGAATCCTTGTGGTGAATTAGCGATGCCCTCCTATTCTCTCTGCTGTCTGGCAGCCATAAATCTCTCTTGTTTTGTCCATCAGCCATTCACCTCAGAAGCAAGTTTCGATTATGCCGCTTTTGCCGATTCGGTAGCGGTGGGCATTCGGTTTTTAGACGATGTTTTGGATGTAACCGACTACCCCTTAGAGAGGATTAGAGCTTTCTCACGGCAATGGCGGCGCATCGGCCTTGGCTTCACAGCTTTGGGCACGGCGCTGAGTATGCTGCGTATTGCCTATGGATCCGATGAGTCCATCGCCTTTGCTTCCGAAATGTCCCGGAATTTGCGTGATGCGAGTTACCGGACCTCATCGGCCTTGGCCGCTGAGAAGGGGTCTTTTCCCACCTTCGATGCCGAAAAAATCCTGAACGCGGCATTCCTTCGCCAGCTTCCCGAAGATATCCGTAGCAACATTGCCGAGTTCGGCCTGCGCAATATCCAGATGAATACGGTGGCTCCCACAGGTACTACCAGCCTTTCTGTGGGGCAGAATTGTTCTAGCGGTATCGAGCCAGCCTTCGCCCTTCAATACGACCGGAATATCCGGACTGGTAAGGGTGATGAGGTGAGAACTGAAACCGTCTATGACGCGGCATGGCTCAGGTTTCGGGAGATTACCGGCCGGGAGGAGGTTCCCGAGTGGATGCTAACCACGAAGGATATCGATCCTTACCGGTCCATCGATCTTCAGGCTGCCGTGCAAAAGAACATCGATCACAGCATCTCGAAAACGTTGAATCTTCCACCGAATACGAGCTTTGAGCAGTACAAGGATCTCTTTCGATATGCCTACCGCAAGGGGCTCAAAGGTTTCACCACTTTTAACCCCGAAGGAAGCATGAAGGGTATTCTTGAATACTCAGATAAACCCACCGTGAAAACCATTCTTCGTGATAAGGCGCCCTCAAGGCCGATGGAACTGCCCTGTGATATTCATCGGGTGAAGGTGAATGGCAATCAATATATTCTTCTCACAGGTCATCTGAACGGCAGCCTTTATGAAGTGTTTTTCATAGATGTACCGGCGGATCAGGAGGTTCGTATCAACGGACATACCAAGGGTATTGTCCGGAAGCTGCGCCGCAAACGCTACGATTTAGTGATGGGCGATCATAATCCCAAACTGGTTTTAGAGAATTTTTCCGCTGTCTACGATACCCCCAATGCCTCTCTGGCTCGGTTTGTCTCCATGGCTCTTCGTCATGGTACTCCCCTTCAGTTCATCGTCGACCAGCTTCAGAAAGATACCCATTTCACCGATTTTGAACGAGTGGTTGGCCGGGTGCTGAAAACCTATATCAGGGATGGTGAGGAAGTAATCGCCGGGGAGAAACGATGTCCGGATTGTGAGACCGGGCTGATATTCAAAGAAGGATGCGCCACATGTCCAGCCTGCGGTTGGAGTAGGTGCAGATAGTCAGGTGATTCACCCCCATGGAGGCGGTGGGGATTTTGGATGGCTTGTTAAATCCGGGATAATCTCTGGCGACGGCACGCAGCTTTGAATGCGTCACCTCGATGAAATTCATGGTGGAACATTCCAAAACTCGCGGCGCCGGGGGAGAGAACGATGGCATCGCCGGGTTCGGCGGCCTCGAATGCCGCGTCGACAGCACCATCCATATCATCGTATGGGCCGTCAATCCAAGCACCCGTGGCTTCGATGAGCGGTTGCCATTTTTTCGTGGCGCTGCCTTGCAGCAGAATGATGCGCTTGGTAAAAGCCGCCGCTTTGGAGATTGGGGCGCAATCGAGTTTTTTATCGGAACCGCCGGCGATGAGAATCACCGGACGGTCCATGGCCTTGATAGCGGCTGCCGTGGCCTCGGGTATGGTGGCCGTCGTATCGTCGTAGCAGCGAATGCCGCCGGTTTCCAGGAACATTTCCATTCGGTATCGAACACCGCTGAAATTCGTTGATGCGATGAGAATTTCACGCGGGCCGCAGCCTCTTAGGTAGGCCATAGTCGCGGCAAAAAGCATGTTGAGGCGGAACGGTATACCGGGAATTCGAAGGGTTTCTGGAATAATCCGCACCTTGCCGGAACCCCCATCGAACCAACCTTGCCCCTTTTCATCGAGCCAGGAGCCTCGGTAGTCCGGTTTTGTGGGTGGAGTACCTCGGATGAAATACGAGGTGCCGCCTGACTTCTCATGCCAGTTTCGGCCATGCGGACTGTCTGGGAAGATGGTGATATCGTTGGTATCGGCATTCTCGAAAATTACTGTTTTGTCCGCTTCATAGTCCCCAATGGTTTTGTAATGATTCTGATGATCGTGCATCAGATTAGTGATGCAACATATCTCCGGTTTGAGCAAAGAGCGGCCATGAAGATCGGCAAGCTGCCACGAAGAGAGTTCCAGTATCACCGGCTCTGATGGATTCAGTTCGTCGATGAAGCTTAGGGGATTCACGGTGATGTTACCCCCCACGCGGACTCCGGGGCAGGGGGCAGTGAGCAGATGATGCAGCGCGCTCACTACAGTGGATTTTCCCTTAGTCCCGGTAACCGCCAGTATCGGTGAGTTTGACATCTGTAGAAAAAGTGATATATCGGTTTCAACATTGGTTCTACCGGCAATCCACCGCGAATCTGAGGGTACAGCGGGATTTTTGACGATGATATCGGCCTTCTCGAAGTCTTCCATGCGGTGTTCTCCAAGAACATACCTGATTCCCAGATTGGCTAGTGAGGCGATAGAGCTTTCCAATTCAGCTTCGCTTCGCAGATCGGTACAGGTAACCCGGGCGCCCTGGCGAGCCAGGTAGCGGGCGGTTTCCACACCACCGCCGTGGAGTCCCAAGCCCATAACGAGTACGTTTAGTTCACTGAGATTGGCCTCGTTCAATGTCACGGTATTCCAGTGCTCCTTATCGAGTTCCCGGATATTCACCCGCAGTTTTTCATCCTTCTACAATACGCCGAAATGGCGGTCTCGGTGTAGGGCTTGAATGTCCGATGCCCAGGGCGCAGCGTCGTTTGACCGCTTATATCTGAAATGATAAGTTAATCATACAGAGCAGTTAACGTGGAGTATTCGGAAAACCTCAGGGGGGAAGAATCCCTGATCGTACAGAATTACGGCATCGATTCTCTCGTAACCGTATCCTCCATCATTCAGAGTGTGCGAAAATATCAATTCCGCCATGAAACTGACAGTCTAGCTACAGCCCTGAGGGCCGAGTATAAACTCATTCAACAGTATCCGATGGTTCCCGAATCAACTTTGGATAGCGGATTTTTCAACACATCAGCACTCGTTGAACTCTATGGAAATCACACTCACAGCGTCCTCACAAAGCTCAAGAGCCAGCTCTACTGCCAGGAAACCGAGACAGGCGAATATACGCTTACCTGGCGATTCAGAAACCTTGGAAAAGGAGATTTTGACATCGAGGCTAGAGAGATAGACAACAGCATTCTCTACAATGCTCTGGAGCCACTTCTCTGGGTCGCAATGCCACAGAGTTCGGGTGTTGATGCCTTTCTTGAAGCGATTATGGGTACCAATAAACAACAACATGCCAGTGTATACCAGATTGACGACACAGAGTATTGGTATCGCCAGGGTCTTGAGATTATTGCTTTCCAGTTCTCAGAACCCCCATCTCCGGAACTCTTGAGTCTCTTGAGTTACAAACTACAGACAATGCTGCATGAAAAAATGCAGAATTATTTTCATGTTCTTTTCTCCTACAATGCTGACGATTCGCTATGGATGAGAGAGAAGAATCGCCGCCAGCGATTTTTTGAGATTATCGGAAATTTTCTTGCCTATTCATGGAGACTTTTCGATATGAAAAACTGTGCAGTGAGTATTCGCGCCGAGGGAGATGAACGCATCATTGCATCGGGCACATTGAACCTGAATTTCTCGGATGAGGGTGTTCCCCATGTTCAATTTGATCCATTGGAAAAAGAATTCATCAGACAGGGCAATGGAAACTTTGATTTCGCTGTGAACGATGTTGCCCTTCGACCAACAGGTGAATTACGAGACACTTCGTTTCTCAATCTCCGGCTTGTGAGTCGCAGTGCGGGCAATGTCGATCCAAGGTGGAATATTTCAACGCATCGGTTTGTCAAGCTTTTCATAGAGTCGGTAGTAAAACTTATCGATTTCATTATGCCTGTGATACGCCGAGAAGAAGTGGAGAAAAACCTTAGATGGCGCTACTTTCTTGATTCTATGCGCCTACGGGCTATGGAATATGGTGAGAATCTTCATCTCATACTCACTGATTTCATTAGGTTTATCCAGAAATTCTTTGGGGTTGGCTCCGTGCAGGTTTTTTCAGAGGACAGGGATTTCGCCAGGATACTCGAACGATTCTACAATCACGAGCAATCGGAAAAAGTGTATCGGCTGATTAAAACGCCCATTTCACCAACCGAAATTCTTCGTCAACAACTGCTACTCATCCGCCTGCGAGATATCCCTAACGGGTTGGTTTTTCTCTATATCAGGTTAGCACAGGATGATGATGGACCGAGCAACCCGGAAAACGCTGAACACTATCTTCAAGGCACCCCAATTTTCTCTGTTGTCAACGAAGAGGCGAAGGCATTGGGTATTCCAAAATTGAAGGACTATCTCTTCTTTTTGATTAGCGAATGTGTGGTTACCAACTCCAAAGCCGTTATAACCAATGTTTCCCGGCGACTTCTTGTGAAAAATGCAGTAGAAGAATCGGAAAATTTCAACTTGCTGACCCGACGCGTTATAAAGCGTTTTTCTATGTTTTTGGATTTTTTTCATACTCTCAGTGGCAGTATCGAGTCTGGACTCGCCTTCATGAAAGGGCGCTGGGACAACTTAACAGGCCTTTACAACAGGCAGCATTTCACGGTTCTTCAAAAAGAGGCATTTGCCGTCTACAGACAGAATTTAGGTCTTATCTTTTTTGATATGGATAACTTCAAATTTTTCAATGATGTCGTGAGTCATGACTTCGGAGACAGACTGCTCATGTGTCTGGCCGACAGGTTAAGCGCTTCAGCTGACAAAGTCGGACTGAATGCTGTACCTGGACGTTTCGGCGGTGACGAATTCAGCTGCTTCATTTCTGGCCTGAACCCGAGAGAATTTGAATCGCATGCAATTAGAATTTTTCGAAGTCTTACTATTCAGCCTTTGTGGGCGGGCTTCCATTTCGATGATAGAATTGAAAATGACGACTTGGAGGTTAACCTCATATTCTTTTTACATCGCCTGATGCGTCCGGATGTCGGGAGTCGGCATGCTTCCTTCAAGGAATACACCGAGACAGCCAATATCGATCCTCGAAATCATATTCTGGATATCTGGAAGCATTATTGGGGGAAAGAACACAGAGAAAAAGGTCGAATTAAGATTGCGGCAGGCAAAATAGTAGATGATATTGCTGCGGTTATCGAGGACAAGATTCTCTTTAACAAGATGTTTGCAAAAATCGACGATGAATTTCGAGAGATTATCCGAATATTCATTCGCCTCAAGCTTCAAGGTAAAACCACCAATACTATACGTAAGTACTACATCCATCAATTCGAATCATTGGCCATAAGCCGGAGCATCACATTGAAACTCAGCGCGGGGCTGGCGCATAGTTCTGAGAACCGAATCCGATCTATGGAATCCCTCTTTAACGCGGCCGATAGCCGGGCAACGATGGCCAAGCTGAATGGCCGAAACTGCCTGTTCGGCCTCAGCGGCAAGCGCTTGGCTTGAGTCACGCTATTATGGAAAAGCCCAGCATGCATTTTTCTCCGTGTAGTTTTCATGAAGAAAGGGTCCATTAACAAAGATGCTGTGACATACTGATGCCATTGTGTTACAATTGATTGATAAGCGCCCCGCGCACGTTTGTCTTTGTTTTGATTGAGGAAGGTATACACGTTGAGCAATTTCATTGACTGGTGGCAGCATCTGCCCGAAAAGATGAACCCGGTTGTTTTCTCAATTGGCAATTTTTCGATTCAATACTATGGCCTGATGTACTTGGTGGCATTTGCCATCGCTTACATTTTGGCATTACGGCGTATTCGCGCGGAAGATGAATTTGACATGGGAAAAGAAGAACTCCAGGGTCTGATTACTGCGATAATTCTCGGAGTGCTCATTGGTGGACGTTTGGGGTATGTCCTGTTCTACAACTTGGCTTACTACATACGCCATCCACTCACTATAATCCTGCCATTTAGCTTCGCCAACGGATTTCAGTTTACCGGCATCGCCGGTATGTCTTACCACGGCGGGCTCATCGGTGCGATTCTAGGCGTTTTCATCTTCGCCCGCCGCCGTCGTTACGATTTCTTCATTCTCACCGATCTCATGATACCCTGCGTCCCCTTAGGCTATACCTTTGGGAGATTGGGTAACTTCATCAATGGCGAACTTTACGGTCGTGTTACCAGCGCGAACATCGGCATGTACTTTCCTGACTCTCTTGATGGACTCCTACGCCACCCTTCGCAGCTTTATGAGGCCTTCTTTGAGGGTATCTTTCTGTTCTGCGTATTGTGGCTTATCAAAGGGAAAGTGCGCACTCGTGGCGCCCTTCTTGCCTATTACCTGATGGGATACGGTGTTGTGCGTTTCGTTATCGAGTTTGTTAGGGAGCCCGATGCCCACCTGGGTTTCATACTCCTGGGCTTATCGATGGGGCAGGTGCTCTGCGTGCTGATGATATTGGCGGGATTCATACTGCTCATCCTCTTGCGACATCGTATTCGGAAATAATGCAGCGAGGCCGCCAAGCTCTTGAGCGTTATGACAGGTTTTTCAGGAGAGTTTCGGCTTCAGCGAGCACGTTGGAAGCCGTGAACCCTAACTTCTCATCCAGTACCGATGCGGGCGCCGAATAGCCAAAGCTTTCCAGGCCGAACACGCGACCCCCATTACCCACCAGGCCCTCGAGTGTGATAGGCAGGCCGGCGGTGAATCCCAGCTTGCAAACATCCGCAGGGAGTACCGATTCCTGGTATTTTGGGTCTTGCATGCGAAAAAGACCTTCCGACGGCGCCGAAACCACCCGTACATTCTTTCCTTTTTCCCGCAGCAAGGCGGCGCCGGCTAGCATAGTGGCCACCTCGCTGCCCGAGGCCACGAAAATGATATCGGGAATGCCATCGCAGTCATCGACAATATAGGCTCCCCGTTCGGCTTGAAGGGCTTGGGTGAAGCGATTACCCGAGGCGGAGGAAAGGCTCGCAATGCTTTGACGACTCAAGATGAGGGCAGTGGGGCCGCGCCGGTTTTTAAGGGCCAGCTTCCAGGCTACGGTGGTTTCATCAGCATCGGCAGGCCTGAGTACCAGCATCGAGGGTTTTCCCGAATGGTTCTTGAGTTTTTCCAGAAGGCGGATTTGCGCCTCGTGTTCCACCGGCTGGTGGGTGGGACCATCTTCACCCACACGGAAGGCGTCGTGGGTCCAGATGTAGATGATGGGAAGTTCCATCAGGGCGGCGATTCGTACAGCGGGTTTCATGTAATCGGAGAACACGAAAAAGGTGCCTCCAGCGGGAATCACGCCGCCGTGAAGGGCCAGTCCGGTGAGCAGGGCAGCCATGGTAAGCTCGCTCACGCCGGCCTGGAGAAAGGCGCCGCTGAAATCACCTTTGGTGAATGCGGTGGTGGCCTTGAGAAAACCATCGGTTTTATCTGAGTTGGAAAGATCGGCCGAAGAGACGATCATGTTTTCCAGTTTGGTGGCAAGCCAGTTCAATACAGTCGCCGAAGCGGATCGGGTTGCCTGATTGGGTTTCTGATTGATTTCGGAAAAATCCAGCCTCGGCAGCTTACCGGCAATCCAATCGGAGAGCTTCGCGGCTTCTTTGGGATTGGCGGCGGTCCATTGTTTCTTGATGTTTTTGCGGGCAGTGACTTTTTTGCGTTTTTCGGCGATGATAGTGCTTATCAGTTCGGGAACTCCTGGCAGGTCGGCGAAGGGATCTTGTGGGTTGCCGCCCAGATTGGCGATAGTTTTTTCAAAATCGGCGCCCGCGGCGCTCAAAGGCTGACCGTGGGTGGAAATTCGCTTTTCAAAAGAAGCGCCATCGGCGTTGAGGCTGCCCTGTCCCATCACGGTTTTCCCGATGATGAGGGTGGGTCTTTCATTTTCAGCCATGGCTGAATCTAGGGCTTCGCGAAGTGCGCTTAGGCTGGTTCCATCGACTTTGATTACCAGCCAGCCCCAGGATCGGTACTTGGCGAGGGTGTCTTCGGTGCTAACAACCGAGGTAGTTGTGGAGAGTTGGATATCATTCGAATCGTAGAACATCACCAGGTTGTCCAAACCCAATTTTCCGGCAATACGACCGACACCTTGGGAGATTTCTTCCTGGATACCACCGTCGGAGATAAAGGCGATGTGCTTGTGGGTCATCCAGTCACCGAAGCGGCTGGAAAGGAATTTGTCCGCGATGGCCGAACCGACAGCGAAAGCATGACCCTGACCCAGGGGTCCGGAGGTGTTTTCCACTCCTCGGCTGGTATTGAATTCGGGATGGCCAGGGGTGCAGCTACCCCATTGGCGGAATTTTTTGAGTTCGTCTTTACTGTAGAACCCGTAGAGGCTTAAAGTGGAGTAGAGCATGGGAGACATGTGTCCCGGATCCAGGAAGAAACGGTCTCGTTCAAACCAGGTGGGGTCTAGGGGATCAAATTCAAGGTATTCGGCGTAGAGCAGGTTGATGAATTCGGCGCCACCCATGGCTCCGCCGGGATGGCCGGATTTGGCCTGTTCCACCATGGCGGCGGAAAGAATGCGAATTTGATTGGCGGCGGTTTGAAGAGCTTGATCGTTCATTGTTTTTTCTTCCTGAAGAGTATCGGTGGTGAAATGAAAGGGGTTTCAACGTCGTAGTGATGGCTAACGAGAGCGAGTAGCGCGGGGCTATTTTCGTCAGAGGTCATATACGATAGCATCGACAATACGCCTCTTTCAATTCAATGCCGTGGGTTTTGGTGACGATGGTGTCAGTTTCTCGATTTCCCGTACACTGGAAATAAAGGTGGAGAGTCCTTCTTCTGAGAAGAAGATGAGGTAAATTTTCTCCGGCAGAGTGTGGCGGGGCAGCTCTTCCCAGAGCAAGCGCCATACCAGCTTGGCGGCCAAATCGGCGGGATAGCCGTAGACACCGGTGGAGATGGCGGGGTACGCGAGAGTGTGGGCTTCCAGTTCGGCGGCACATTCCAGGGAATTCCGATATGCGGCACTCAAAAGACGATCCTCATTGCTCATGCCATCTTTCCAAACCGGTCCGACGGTGTGTATAACGTGTTTGCAAGGGAGTCGACCGGCAGTGGTGACAACAGCTTCACCGGTGGGCAGCCCCTTCGGATAGCGGTTTCTGCGGATTTGCTGACATGCGGCAGCTATTTCCGGCCCGCCAACCCGGTGAATGGCGCCGTCAACACCACCGCCTCCCAGTAGGGAGGAGTTCGCGGCGTTCACGATGGCATCCACATGGAAAGTGGTGATATCGCCAGTAAGGGCTTCGACGCGTCCGTTAAGCCAAATCATGAGACTTTGCTCAGAAGAATTGTGGAAAGGGGAGCGAACATCGCTGAGAATGCTACACCGAATGGGTCCGCCAGGTCAAGCTAGACATTCACGATGAGCTTCTCGCTCTTGTGTCAAGGTGTGGAGGCGATTATTCTAGCATTGATGGATGAGGGGAAAAAACTTCTTGCGCAATGGGTGCTGATTGTTGGCTTGATTGCTTGGAATGCGCCGATGCTGGGCGCCCAGCCTTTGGAGGCACGGGGTTTTGCCGGGAAAAACCTTCACCTCTATCCATTGGGTTGGTCTTCCGAAGGACGATGGGGCGCGCTGATTGGTAGGGATGGACCGTCTGAAAAGGGGGTTCGAATCCTGGTGATTGATGCTGTTACTGATGAAGTGCTTCACCGTTCGAGTGTTCTCGAATGGAAGGGTGTCGAAGAGTTTGAAGCTTTCTGGAATCGCTACAAAAAGAAAATCCAAGAGGTGGCTGCCTCTTTCAGACTTGAATCGACTCTCAAGCCGGATGTAAGAGATGCCCGTTTCATCACTGATGGCGCTCGCTATGAGTTTTTCATGGAACCGGCATCTCCAGCAGTCGGCGCCTATGTGATTCGCATTCGCTCGTCACGGGGGGGGAGTAAGGAGGTGTATCGGAGTTCTTCCGCCATCGCGCCCGCCCGTTCCATTTTGCTGGGGGTCGTGCTGAGTCCCTTCGAGAAACGGGCTCTGGCCATAATTCGAGAGCGCGGGCCCAATGGCAGCGGAATAGCGAACTACCGATTCAGCGGGGCCCATCTTACATTGGGATTTTCGGCTGCTCCATCGGGCAGCTCAGGATCTACTGATTCACTAACGGCGAATGGTCCATCAAGCAAACCCGGCAGCGTCATCAACGCGGTGTTCAATGGCCAGGAATACCTGCTTCGTTCTCGTCTCGCTGCTGGCGCCGACCCGAATGAAAAGGATTTACGGGGATACTCAGCCCTCCTTTTGGCCGCTCGGCTTGGGCATTGGGGGATGATACCTCATCTCCTTTCCGCTGATGCCTTTCCGAATCCCCAGGATGCCGAGGGTAGAACTCCGCTCCACCACGCCGCCTTTGCCTATCATGTGGGAGCCATTCGCGCCCTGCTAAAGGCTGGCGCCGACAAACACATCGTCGACCGCAGCGGTCTCAAGCCGGCCGATCTTGTGGCGGATGGGACAATCAAATCTTTGTTGCGGTAGAATAACCATATGATCTATGAATTCGAGGGGATAACGCCCGAACTCAAGGGAAAGAGCATCTTCATTGCTCCAAGTGCTGATGTTATCGGCCATGTGATTCTTCACGAGGATTCCAGCATTTGGTTCAATGTGACTCTCCGGGGCGATATTGAACTCCTTACCATCGGTCGGAAAAGCAATATACAGGACGGCTGCACTGTGCATACCGACAGGGGGCTTCCCACGCTCATCGCTGAGAAGGTTACCATAGGCCATGGCTGTGTTATCCATGGCTGCGCTATCGGGGAGGGCAGCCTCATCGGTATGGGATCGACCATTCTTAGCGGGGCCCGGATTGGACGGAATTGCCTGGTGGGTGGCGGTTCGCTTGTCACTGGTCACATGGAAGTTCCCGACGGTATGTTGGTTTTAGGCTCTCCAGCGAAAATTATCAAGGCGTTGGGAGAATCCGTGATTGCCAGGAATTTCGAGAACGCGGAGCACTATGTTCACAACAAAAACCGCTATCTTGCCGAGGGCATCGGAACTCCTATTTATGGTAAGTCTCCCCCGCCATGATTTTTCTCGCCCTGTAAATCTGTTCCAGGAGCATCACTCGGAACAGCCGATGGGGGAAGATGTTCGGTCCGAAAGAAATACGTTTTTTGCAGTGTTTGAGAACCAATGGGGCCAGGCCGTGTGAGCCCCCCACCACAAAGGCAACATGATTAGTTCCTGCCGCCGCCAACTGTGAAAGCAAGTTTGCCAATCCCGGCGAACCCAATAATTCCCCATTGGGATGAAGAGCCACAGTCCATGCGCCATCAGGCAGGCGGGAGATTATCTTTTCGCCTGTTTTTTCCATCGCCCGGGAGATTTCCTTTGCAGAGTACGCTATGGGTACCGACTCCTCGGGTAGTTCAATCAGCTCGATTTTGTCAAATCGCTTAAGACGCCCATAGTACTCGGATACCCCCTGATTTATCCAGCTCTCACGGATTTTTCCAACAGCAATGATGGTAATTCGCATAGTATGAATTGTATGTGCTTATTTCTTTTGGGGCAAACAGCCCAACTACTGATATGAACATGAATGACACTGACAGTGTGTCTATTGAGACAAGCAGCCCATCCTTATGCCTCCTTCATCATTCGTGATGTCGAAGTCAAAGCACTTGCCCAAGGATTATATTCTCCTCATAATCCACCCGAAGCCGTGCTGCGCTAACTCTTGAGGAATCGCAATGGGGAGTTCAGTTTGCAATAGGCCAGATCTGTATCACGGCTATTCTGCACCCAATGGCGATTTGTGTGTATGAAAACGAGAATTGGAAAAAATTTTCTGGGTGAAGGAGCAGTTCTGGTAAAGAAAACCCTATCGCCGCAAAACCTCATGGCGCTGGGATACAAGGCGCCATACGAAAGATGAAAACTACACCGAAAAGTTTAAGACTGCAGATCGCGCTGATTGGCCGCATGAACGTGGGAAAATCCAGTTTCCTAAACCTGATAGTCGGGCAGGATGTTTCGATTGTTTCCGCTCAGGCCGGAACAACAACCGATGTGGTTGAAAAACCGATGGAGCTATTGCCTATTGGGCCAGTCGTTTTTCTCGATACCGCTGGAATTGATGATTCAACCGCCCTCGGTGAAAAGCGCATTAGCAAAACCGAAAAGGTTTTCAACCGCGCGGATGTTATTCTGTTACTCCATGAAGGGGGCGTAATCACTGATTTTGAGCGTTCGGTGGAGGCCAAAGCAGAAAAGAAGCGGATTCCCGTGGTGAAGGTCGCAAACAAGGTTGATCTGTTCGGCCTCGCCGATTCGTCTTTTTTGCCCTGTAACTCAACGAATTCAGGTGCACGCGATGAGGTTCTGGCCGCGTTGAAAGCCGAACTCCTGCGCGTTTGCCCCGATGAGTTTATCACACCACCGCCCTTGATAAGCGATTTAGTGAAGCCGGCCGGCTTGGCAATGCTGATTGTACCGATCGATCTGCAGGCGCCGAAGGGCCGTTTGATTTTGCCGCAGGTTTCGACAATCCGCGATGCGCTGGATAATGATGCCGCCACCTTGGTTTGCAAGGAGAGCGAATACGCGCGCATGCTCTCACTTTTGAAGAAAGCGCCGGATATTGCTGTTTGCGATTCGCAAATGGTGCATCAAATGGTGGCTGATACGCCGCCTGAGGTGCCATGTACAACTTTTTCCATTCTATTCGCCCGATTGAAGGGCGATCTGCGCAAATTCGCGATGGGTGCGGCGGCGATCGATCAGTTAGAGCCGAATGACAAAGTGCTGATAGCTGAGTCATGCAGCCATCACGCGATGGAGGATGATATTGGCCGAGTGAAAATTCCTTGCTGGCTAAGGCAGTACGTGGGCGTTGATATACAGATTGATGTATGCGCTGGGCGCGACTTCCCGGAAAACCTTTCGGAATACAAGCTGGCGGTGCAGTGCGGCGGCTGCATGCAGAATCGCCGCGAGATGTTGAGTCGAATCGAAAGCTGTGAAGCCGCGAACGTGCCGATCACGAACTATGGAATGTGCATTGCCCAGACACAGGGCGTTTTGAAGCGGGTACTATCACCATTTCCATCGGCGCTCTTGGCATATGAAGAGCGATTAGGCAGTTTGAACAGACAGCGGAGAAAAAATGAGCGGTTTACCGAAAATTGATGTTAAAGGCTTTAGAAGCTTCATCCCCGAGGATGAAATTTTCCGGTGGCTGAAAGAAACGCGGCACCCTGATCGTAAACGTTTGCGAGAGGTGATTGAGCGGTCGCTCAATAAAAACCGCCTGACACCAAAAGAGACGGCGGTGCTGATAAACGCGGATTCGCCGAGCTTGGCGGAGGAGATTTTTGACGGCGCGCGGAAGCTCAAGAAACGAATTTATGGGAATCGGATTGTGCTGTTCGCGCCGCTTTATGTTGGGAATGAATGCGTCAACGGATGCGAGTACTGCGGTTTCCGCGTCGATAACACAGAGCTCTACCGTAAAACCTTGCTGAGAGATGAACTGGTTGCCGAAGTGGAGGCGCTGGAAGACTTGGGACATAAGCGGCTGATTATGGTGTACGGCGAGCATCCACAATATGACGCTCAGTACATCCACGATACCGTGAGGGAAGTCTATCAGGTTAAAAAGGGGCTGGGTGAAATCCGGCGGGTGAACATCAATGCCGCGCCGCTCGATGTGGCGGGTTTCAAAATCGTCAAAAAGGCGGGCATTGGAACCTATCAGATTTTTCAGGAAACCTATCATCGCGAAACGTATGAACGCGTACACCCAGCGGGACCGAAATCGAATTATCTATGGCGTCTATTCGCCTTGGATCGCGCGATGACTGCTGGAATTGATGACTTGGGAATTGGCGCGCTGTTGGGATTGTACGACTGGCGCTTTGAGGTGATGTCATTGCTTTACCACACGATCCATTTGGAGGAAACCTTCAATGTCGGACCACATACGATTTCATTCCCGCGCCTGGAGCCGGCGATCGGAACGGATATTGGGAAACTAACCCAAAAATACGCGGTATCCGATTATGATTTTCGGCGCCTGGTGGCGATTTTACGCTTGGCGGTGCCCTATACCGGGCTGATTTTAACCTCTCGCGAGTCGGTAAAGCTGCGAAACGAAATGCTTTCCTTTGGCGTGAGTCAGATTGATGGCGGTTCCAGTATCGGTGTTGGCTCCTATGCCTCATCGGGTTTGGACGACTTCAAGAAAAGTCAGTTTTTGCTGGGAGATAATCGATCTCTCGATGAAATTGTCCAAGAACTGTGCAATGCGGGTTTCATTCCGTCATTTTGCACCGGCTGCTACCGAAGAGGGCGCACCGGTGAGCACTTCATGGAGTTTGCTATTCCAGGATTTGTAAAGCGTTTTTGCACGCCGAATGCCGTGCTGACGTTTTTGGAATACCTCAACGATTACGCGAGTGGCGAAACGCTTGCCGCCGGATTAGAACAGATTGAGCGCGAGATAGAGAGCATGCCCGAGAGCAAGGCGAAAGCCGAGCTCCTTGAACGGATGGATCGAGTGAATCTAGGGGAGCGGGATCTCTATTTCTAAAGGAGTAATGATGGGTCAATTTTGTTATTATCCACATATGGAACCGGCGCGTTGTGTGACTCATAACCGGTGCTGAGATATGATCGATTCAGTATTGAAAAAATCGCGATCGGGCGCGGAATTGTCGCGCGGGGAATTGGTATCGCTGCTGTCGATTACAGATACGGCGGAACTGCGGTCGCTGTATGATTGCGCCTATTTCGTCAAGGAGAGGCATGTCGGGAAGAGGACCTATTTTCGCGGCATCATTGAATGCGGTAACATTTGCGTGAAAGACTGCTACTACTGCGGAATTCGCAAGAGCAATAATGAAGTTGAACGCTTTCTGATGGACGAGGACGAGATTTTCAGAGAAGCCATCTGGACCTATGAAGCGGATTATGGCTCCTGTGTGATTCAGTCGGCAGAACGAACAGACAATGGCTATATCGCGATGATTGAGCGCGTCGTTTCACGCATCAAAGAAGCGACGGAAGGCAAACTGGGTATCACCCTTTCGCTCGGCGAACAGACTGAGAAAACCTATCGGCGTTGGTTCAAAGCGGGGGCGCATCGCTATCTTCTTCGCGTCGAAACAACAAATCCCGCGCTATACGCCCGAATCCATCCGGCAGATCATTTATTGGAGGAGCGAAAGAAATGCTTGGCGGCGTTGCGGCGGGTGGGCTATCAAGTCGGGACGGGAATGATGATAGGATTGCCCGGGCAGACAGTGGAAGATTTGGCAAACGATGTACTTTATTTAAAAGAGATCGATATCGATATGGTTGGCATGGGCCCATACATTCCGCACCGTGGCACGCCCATGGGATGGGCGCTACCGCCTTACAGCGATGAGCAGAAAGCCGCGTCGCTGCAACTTGGCCTGAAAATGATTGCGGTAACGCGTATTGTGTTGCGGGACATTAACATTGCCGCCGCCACGGCTCTGCAGGCCTTGGAGTATACTGGACGGGAGCAGGGATTGCGCTGCGGCGCCAATGTTATTATGCCCAACGTTACGGCAGCGCAATTTCGTCAGCAATACCAGTTGTACGATGATAAGCCCTGCACCGATGAGAATTCATTGATGTGCCGTGGTTGTTTAAGTGGTCGCATCAGGGGCATCGGCGAAACTGTTGGTTTCGGTGAATGGGGCGACTCCCCTCATTTTAAGAAGCGATCCGCCACAAAGGGGGCAGGCGATGAATAGCGATCAGCGCGAGGTAGAGGCTTTTTTAACCGATACGGATATGCATCCTGATTCCATCAATTTTTCCGCGCAAGTCGATTCCATGCTGGATGAAATGAAGCGGGGCTTGGCAGGTGAACCCTCTTCGCTGGCGATGATACCCACCTATGTGGAAATTGACGCAACCATTCCCTTCGACCAACAGGCGGTGGTGCTCGATGCCGGCGGTACCAATTTGCGAGTCGCCCTGGTATATTTCTCCCCGGACGGTAAATCTCATATCACCGACTACTCCAAACATCCCATGCCCGGTACGCAAGGCAGAGTGGTGAGCAAAGCCGATTTTTTCGATACCATGGCCACCCTGGTTGAACCCCTCCTCAAGCGAAGCTCAAAGATTGGATTTTGCTTCTCCTACCCCACCGAAATATTCCCTGACAAAGACGGCAAGCTGATTTTTTGGACCAAGGAAGTAAAAGCGCCCGAAGTGGTGGGATGCCGAATTGGAAGCAGTCTCAAAAAGGCTCTTTCCGATCGAGGTACGCGTCTTTCGGATGTGGTGGTTCTCAATGATACAGTCGCCACTACCCTCAGCGGAAAGGCCTCAAAAATCAGTCGGGAATGGGGCGGATATATCGGATTCATACTGGGAACCGGCTTGAACACCTGCTACGTCGAGTCCAACAGCGCCATCGTCAAGCTTCCGGAACTCAATCGCGCGCGCAGTCAGATTATCAACTGCGAATCGGGCAATTTCCGCTGCCGCCATCGTGGTCGGGCCGATGAAATGCTGGGCGAACTCACCAGCGACCCCGAAGGGTATTGGCTGGAGAAAATGCTTTCGGGCAGGTACTTCGGAGAGCTGGCGAGACAACTGATACTCCTGGGCGCCGATGGGGGCCTTTTCTCCTCGTCAGCAGTGAAAGCCCTGCGCGCCATCGGCGGAATTTCTACCAAAGATGCTGATAACTACCTGCACAACCCCACAAATTCTGATAATCCGCTGGCGGCAGCGATCAAAGAGCATGGCGCTGAAGATGCCGCCCGACTCTGGTTTCTGATCGACTCCTTACTGGAAAGGTCGGCCAAACTTACCGCCGCCAATCTCGCCTCGTCGGTGCTGAAAGGACGCTGTGGGAACGGACCATTGAAACCCGTATGTCTGAGCATCGACGGCACCACCTTCTACCGCTATTACCGTTATCAGTACCGGGTTGAATCCTGGCTTCGGCCTTTCTTGAGCTCTCAGGATAAACACTATGAAATAGTACAGGTGGCCGATGCCCCCCTCATCGGCGCCGCCGTGGCGGCTCTCACCAATTAAGACAGCCTGGTACGCGAGCAATATTTCAGTTATTCTGCGTGACCTTCCCAGCCCAGATCTGTATAATCATCATTCTCGATGGGAAGACGATGAAACCGACCAAGGACAGCCTGGTTCTCTACAAGCAAAGCCCGGCGCTGGTAACCGCGAGCGAAGATAAGATCGACATACTATTGCCCGGCGGCAATAGTCGTCGTGTCAGGGAAAAAGACATCCACATCCTCCACCCCGGACCGGTAGCGAACTTTCCCAACCTGGAAACCGGCGCGCCCGAGGGGCAGCCTGAAGAAGCCTGGGAACTACTCCAGGGGGAAAATCCCACCCTGAAAGATTTGGCCGAAATCGTTTATGGCGATTACACCCCCACCACCTCCTGGCTGGCCTTCACACTGCTCAATCGCAGCCCCTGGTTTCGGGGCACCGTCGACGCCGTGGAAGTCGCCGACCCGCAAAGTGTTGCCGCTCGCATCAAAGCCGATCAAGAAAAGGCCATCGCTGAGGAAAGATGGAAAGATTTCATCGGCCGCTTTATCGAAGGAAAAATCGACAAGGAAAAGGATGAGCCCTTTTTAAGGGATTTGGAGATGTTTGCCCTGGGAAAAAGCAAGGGCTCACGCGTCCTTAAAGCCATCGGGAAAGCCCAAACCCCCGAAAATGCCCATCGTGTGATGATCGCGAAGAACATCAAGGACATCGGCTGGAATCCCCATCCCCTCCGATTGGGAATTTCCACCGAAGCAGCCGATTTTCCCCTGGGAGAATTCCCCACGGATGAGGAGCGCTTAAACCTCAGCGCCATGGAGGCCTTCGCCATCGATGACGAAGACAATCAGGATCCCGACGACGCGATCAGTTGGGACGCGGAAACCCTCTGGGTGCATGTGGCCGATGTTGCCGCTCTTATACCTGCCGATTCCCCGGCGGATCAGGCCGTTCGGGAGCGCGCGAGCAGCCTCTATTTGCCCGAAAAAACCATCCCCATGCTGCCAAGGGAAGCCACCGCCCGATTGGGCCTCGGCCTCCAAAAAAGCTCACCCGCCCTTTCCTACGCGTTCAAATGTGATTCTGAGGGGAAGGTGATTGATTTTTCCATCCACCTGAGCAACATTCGGGTTACCCGCCTGAGCTACGCTGAGGCCAATGAGCGCATTCATGAGCAGCCTTTTTTGTCCATGAACCGGGCTGCGCGGGTGTTTCGGACCCAAAGAGAAGCGGCAGGGGCAATCAACATTCGCATGCCCGAAGTGAAAGTCAAGGTGGACGAAAAGGGCGAGATTCATATCCACCCATTGCCCGATTTGGCCAGCCGTCATCTGGTTGCCGAGGCCATGCTCATGGCTGGCTCCTATGCCGCCAACTGGTGCCTTGAACGGAATATCAGCGTACCCTTCACCGTTCAGGAGAGTAGCGGCGAAACCACTGAATCCGCCGAAGGCGATTCTGCCGATTATCTTACTCAGTACAAACTCCGCCGAGGGATGAAGCGCAGCCGCACCACCCTCGAATGCTCAGCACACAGCGGCCTTGGCCTTAAAGCCTACACCCGCGTCACCAGCCCCCTGCGCCGCTATCCCGATCTTCTCGCTTCACGCCAAATCCGCGCATCACTCCAATCACGCGCCTGCGAAAGCGCCGAATCCATCCTAAAGGGCCTTGCCGCCTACGAAAACCGCATCGGCTCTCTCATCCAGGCAGAGAGAAAATCCAACCTGTTTTGGAAAATTCAATGGCTGAGTCGGCGTCCCGGCTTCCGCACCGAAGCTATCATCGTCGACCGCCTGGAACGTCAGGGCTACTTCCTTCTCCCCGAAATCGCCATGGAAATTCGAGTTCCCCTGAAGAAAGACATCGAACTTGGCAGCCGTGTCATACTGAAACTCAAAGAAGTCGACATTGCCGAACCCAGCGCGTTGTTCGTAATTCAGGAGTTCTTAGAATGATGCCTGACACCATCACCCCGAAACTCATAGCCCTGCTCGCGTTCCTGATCCCCTTTTCGGCCCACACTCAAAGCCTTCGATTCTCAGACAATCTCCGCTACAACGAATACTACAGCACTACCATCGAGACCCAAAACGGCGCAGTCTACACACTCATTGACTTGAGCGTACTCGACATCCAAGCTGCCAGTCAGCCGGCCAGTTCCACTCCGGAGTCCATGTATTTTTTTTGGGTCCGCCGCCTGAGCGACACCGGCGCCGTCACCTATCCTCTCTTTTTTCGGGAAATCGCGTCCATTGAGTTTCAGGGTTCCCAAAACGGTCAACAAGAAAGCCTCGTACCGGAATTCACCGAAGTCTCCCTCACCCTCATCGACGGCGCCCGGCAAAGAGTCCACATCAAAACCGACTGCTTCCTTGGCGGCATCGATGAGGACTATAACAGCTATGTCCTTTTATGGCTCGCCCACGACTCAATTACCCGGCTTGAGTTTTTGCATAATGGCAGCCCCACTACCTGCAGCCAGTGCCATGCCGTCTACTACGATCATCGCTTGCGTCAATGCCGATTCGATGACACGCCCCTCATTCCCGTCGAAGAGCCTTGATTTGCAAAGAGATTCAAAAGAAAAAAGCCGCCCCCGAAGGAACGGCCCCGCTGCCACCAAAGAGATTTGAACTCTTGACACATGGATTTTCAGTCCACTGCTCTACCAACTGAGCTACAGCGGCACGCGTGAATACCCTACAAAGAAACCTTGAGCGCTGTCAAGCATGAGGGCCTGGCGGTGAGCGAGGGAACTTTCTCATCAATGGATTTTCTCAAGATGAGGATTCAACGGATGGGGTTTGTTCCTTAGGGCGAAAAGCTTACAAGAAGCCGGCGGAGAAAATCTCCCTCACAGGTTCTTAAGAGCCTCTTCACTCATCTTTTGAAAACTCCGGCGCGCGCGCTTTGCTTCCTTTAGAATTTCGTTCTCATCCAGAGGGCCCACAACGGCATCCCGCTCAGCGGCATTCTCAAAGGTGATGTTCCTGAAATGATTCTCATAGTCTTTGCGGCGACTCTCAATGATGGCTGTGAGAATAAACTCGGCGGTGTTCTGAGCTTCGGTAATATCCTGACGGCACAGCTTTACAGGTGGTTCAACATCGCTGATTTCGCCGAGTACAAAACGCGCGTGGGAAAGTCGCTTGGCAACAGTATTTGCCGCAATCTGCTGATATTGACGATGAACCTCCTTCCAGCTTGTGATTTCTTTCGATTTAATCCGGTTTTTAAGCCGATTCAGATCGCTCAGGGCCATCAATTGACCGCCAATGTTTTCCCAGCTATCATTCCAGCCTGTCTCTTGAAGCTCCTTTTCGCGCATTTTCCCCTTTTGGTGAATCAGAATGGTTCTAACGGCGTAGAACTTGATGAAGCGGCGGTAGTCTTTCCAAGCGCGTCCCGCGCAAAGAACGCGGACAGGGCGATTTCCGGCCTCCACGGGGTAGGAGGGCCCAGCGTGGAGCTTTGGGTCCTCTTCAGTCTCGAATACTGCTTTTCCCTCAAGGCCCATGTCATCCGCCCAGGATTCGAGGATGTGACAAGCTTTCCGCATTTGATCGACGGTGTCGGGGGCGAGCCAGTCATATTCGATGTCCAGGGCTTTCTTTTGGCGCTTGTCCCGGCTGACGGATTTCGCGGCATTGCGAAAGAGGGCGTACATGTTGCATCGGAACCAGTAGCCGGGCGTCATCAGCAGTTCTCCGGCGCTCTCGTCGTTGGCTATGAGAGTGAAGGGGAGGGGAATGTCGAGTTCATGGGGATAGGCCCCCTTGGCGATAAGGCAGAAGGCGGAGAAGCGGCTGTTGTGCTTCAGGCTCACGCTGAGAGCGGGCCAGAAGCCTCTTTCGGCGACGATTTCGCCGTCGGGGGCACGGCTGTTGTGGTTTGAACCGATGATGGCGGCCGCTGCCATGTTGCTCTGCCCCTTAAAGACGCTGGCGCAGAGAAATGAGCTAGCATGATGTTGTTCGTGAGATGCAAAGATAAGGGTGTTGAGGACTTCAGAGCCGCTGACGGTGGAGTTTGGGCCAAGTAGGGAGTTAATCAGTCGGGCGCCATACTTAAGGTTTGAATGATCGTTGAGTATAAAGCGGTCGGCCTTGACGCCCCCGTATACCTGGCAGCCAAAGCCGATGATGCCGTTTATCAGTTCAATGCCCTCACCGAGTTGGGTGGGGCGGCGAGAATCGCTGTTGATGGTGAGGTTTTTCAGCTTGTTGACCCCGTTGATATAAGCATTCTCCCCAATCCGGAGGTCTTTGAGTATTCGGCAATTCTTAATGACGCTGCGCTCACCGATAACGCCGTAGCAGCCTCGATGCTTATCGCCGATTCTATCGGTGAGTTGGACGAAGCGTTCCTGCAGTTCACGGTCGTCGCGGAATTTCGACCAGAGCCAGGCATCGGCGGGCAGCATGCCGTCGAAGGAGAGAACCCTGCGGCCGCCGTTTTCGTTGGCGATTTCCAGCCATATCCGCTGCGCCTCATCTTCGCCGTCCAACACGTTACCGAATTTGGCGTGATCGGTGCCAATCAGTTCGTTGACGTTGAACACGAGACACATCTCTGAAACTACCATGTGAGACATGTAGCTCACATTCTCTATCGCCACATTGTCGCCGAGGTCGCAGGATATAATGGTGCAGTTTCTAAGACCCACCGGCAAACAGAGATCGTGATATTCCAGGTAGGAAGGGGAAAGCGCGCTGATTCTCACGGTTCCGAAGAACCGGCAGTTTTCGACACGTTCAGGGTTGAATCCCTCGCGCACCTTGAGATTGGCCCAGTCGTCGGCTTGATTGTTTCCATCTCGGAGCGCTTTGATTTCACTCGCGCTGAGAGAACGCCAGTCAGATTCACGGCTGCCGAAGGGAGGCGCGGTGAATCTGGGGCGTTTTAGGGAGCGTATCGTATTCATACCAAGCTAGTATACAGGTTTTTAAGCGTTGTCGCCGCATGACTTCTCAGGGCGAGGGAGCTACAGGAAGCGGCGGCAACGGCGTTGTTGTTCTTTATGTTGATTAGCGAGCTTTGTAGGCAAGCCCCCGGATGGGGCTTGCTTGTTGCGGTTGATTGTAAACGTTTGCGTTCTCCGATATGCTTGCCCCATCTTTTTCCAAGGAGAACACGTAATGAAGTCCTTTGTATCCCAGCTTAAAAAAAATCTACTCATCGCTTTGGCCTTACTCGCTTTAAGCCTGTTAAGCTCTTGCCCTCAGGCAGGCGCGGGCGTCCCCGGCGCGGGCGCCGAATTATTTTGATAAATTTTCTCATGGTTTCTTGATATTTCCCCTAAACGGGCTATACTCTCAGTGTATTGGAGGTGTTATGAATAAGATTGTATCAAAGATTCTACTCCCTTCTCTCTCTCTC